>Ga0207419_1001239_pt1 | contig 19794 bp, 20 predicted proteins | sample ElkSloMetagenome_4_FD_184723 | JGI IMG/M metagenome (GOLD analysis project Ga0207419, IMG submission 184723) | Hot spring microbial communities from Elkhorn Slough, Monterey Bay, USA - MD2A (version 2) | ecosystem: Environmental > Aquatic > Marine > Intertidal zone > Estuary: Microbial mat ...
CACAAGGCCAAGCGGCCGCCCGCAACCGGTCCGCAGCGCAGCGGAGGAAACAGCGGCGAGGAGGTCATGCAATGACCGAACAAAGATGCGGCGTCGTGGCCGTGATCGGCGCGCCGAACGCGGGCAAGTCGACACTCGTCAACCAATTGGTCGGCCAGAAGGTCGCAATCACCAGCGCCAAGGCGCAGACGACGCGCGCGCGGATGCTCGGCATCGCGCTGCATGGGCCCCAGAAACCGACGACGCAGATGATTCTCGTCGACACGCCCGGCATCTTCGCGCCGCGCCGTCGCCTCGACCGGGCAATGGTTAGCGCGGCGTGGGAGGGCGCGGAAAGCGCCGATGCGATCGTGCTGCTGGTCGATCCGGTCAAGCAGCGGCGGCATGAACTTGAGCCCCTGCTCGAGGCGCTGGCCGGACGGCCCGAACGTAAAATCCTCGTGCTCAACAAAGTCGATATCTCGAAGAAGGAGCCGCTGCTCGCGCTGGCGCAGGAGCTTTCGCGAAAGGTCGATTTCGCCGAAATTTTCTTCATCTCCGCGCTCAACGGCGAAGGCGTTGGCGAGATGAAGGACGCGCTCGCGGCGATGATGCCCGAGGGGCCGTGGATGTATCCCGAAGACCAGGTCTCCGACGCATCCGAACGCCTGCTCGCCGCGGAAATAACGCGCGAACAGCTCTACCGCCAGCTGCACGAGGAACTGCCCTATGACAGCGCGGTGCGGCCCGAACTCTACCAGCACCGCCCCGACGGCAGCCTCGAGATCCACCAGCAGATCGTCGTCGCCCGCGAAAGCCAGCGCCCCATCGTGCTCGGCAAGGGCGGCCAGCGGATCAAGGCGATCGGCGAGGCGGCGCGCAAGGAATTGTCCGAACTGCTCGGCGTGAAGGTCCACCTGTTCCTGCACGTGAAGGTGCTGGAGGGCTGGAGCGAGGACAAGGAACTGTTCGAGGAAATGGGGCTGGATTGGGTGAAGTAGGCGCGTCAGCCGTGCTTCTCCAGAAACTCCGCAATCGCCGGGTCGGTGAATTCCCTGACAGGATCGCTTGAGCGTCCGAAATGATCGAATTCGCCCGCATCGAAAGCCTCATAGACCTGCGCCCAATGAGTTGGATACGGCCCACCGTCCCCCTTCGGCCAGAAATCGATGAGCAGGTTGACCAGCTCTCCCTCAAAAGCATTCGCCAACATATCGGCGGTCTCGTAGTCGAGTTGGCCGGTGTGATATGACCGGGCAAGAATTACCGCCAGCTTGTCGAACACCGCAGCCGCGAATTCCGGACTGCGCCTGAGCGGCTTCTCCCGATCCACGAGAATGCCGCCGTATTGCAGCAAGTCGGTCTTTACGCCGGCGAAGTACGCTTGGGCGGCATCGGCGACGTCCTGTTCGGAATAGGCGGCGGACATGGAACCCTGGGTAGCGTGGCCGAGGAGAGGGGCCAAGCCTTCAGCGCCGCCTGCAAGCGCGGCGGGACATCATGGCCGGGACGAACCGGGCAGTTGTCCGGCTGGGACCGCAGGCGGCTGGGGAAGTGCGGGCCGTGCCAGTTTCGAGCGCAGCCATACCCGGCACGGCGTTTCCACCATCCGATAGCTGAGGTCGGACACGACCAGGATGGCCAGCCAGGCCGCGATCAGCACCGGCCAGACCAGCGCCTCGGGGACCGGCTGAGAGCCGAACATCAGGATGTTGAAACCCATGAATATGGGGATGTGCCACATATAGATCGAATAGCTTCTGTCGCCGAGCCACATGAGGGCCGGGTGACGCAGGAAGCTCATGCGGAACGAGAACGCGACCAGCGCGGGAAAGAAAGCGAAGCCGAGTTTCGCCCCGCGACTGGCGTCTGGCACGAACATCGCCACGATCGCGCAAGCCAGAAAGGCGAACAGGACCGGCGCGGTGTCGGCCTTGCGGTAACGAAACATCACGACCCCGGCGAAGAAGCCGCACAGCCCCCGCCCGATACGATCGACGGTCAGGTCGTCCCCGACGGTCATCAGCAATCCGGCGACCGCGAGGCATCCCGAAACCTGGTAAAGCCTCTCGGGAAAGCGTGAGATCAGGACGTAGAAAATGACGTAGCAGTAGATCTCGACGGATATGGACCAGGCCGCAACGTTGAAGCTTTTCCCGTTCTCGAGGCCGGATTCCTGCAACATCAGCAGGTTCAAGACGAAGTGCCATGCACCGTTCTCGACGCGTCCGCCCGAGGCCGGGTTTCCGAACCACAGGACGAAGGCGCACACGACGAGGGTGGCAAGGTGGAGCGGGTAAAGCCGCGCGAACCGTGCCGAGGCGAAATCCCGCCCCGTCAGTGTCCCGGCCTTCCGGTCGGCATAGATGTAAGCGAATATGAAGCCGGATATGACGAAAAAGAGGTCCACGGCGACGAAGCCGTTCTTGTGAAGCCATGAAAAGACCGGCAGCCCGTCAAGCGGCCCGGACTGGAACTGGCCCGTCAGGTAATGCTGGTGATAGATGAACGCGACCGCCAGCGCGGCCACTCCGCGCAGCGCGTCAATCTCGGCGAGCCTGCCCTTCATGTCCCAGCGGTAGCATCGACGGGTTAATTTCCGATTGTCCCGCCAGCCCTTGGCGCGCTCGGTTCCCGATACGGGCGTCCCGCCCTATCCCCGGCCCAGCTGCTCCAGCTTGGCCTTGAGCGCGGCCTCGTCGAACGGCTTGACGATGTAATCGTCCGCGCCCGCCTTGATGCCTTCGTGGATGTCGGTCGCATCGCCCTTGGAGGTGCAGAACACGATCACCGGCGGTTTCGGCGTCGGGATCGCGCGCAGCTGGCGGACGAATTCGAGCCCGTCCATCTCGGGCATGTTCCAATCGGTCAGCACGAGGTCGGGCATGGCCTTCCTGCAGCGGGCGAGCGCCTCGATCCCGTCCTGCGCCTCAAGCGGTACGTAGCCGAGGCTCTTTGCGATCTTGGTCGCGACCTTGCGGATCACGCGGCTGTCATCGACGATCAGGCAGGCCTTGGCCTGGGCCTGCGCGCCTTCGGTCGGGGAGCCGTCGCGCATCGCCTTCGCCGCCCGCACGATCGCATCGGTGTCGCTCGTATCGCCACGGCCCGGCGCCCCGTGCGACGCAGACGCGTCGACCACTTCGGCACCTTGCGCGGCCACATCATCGGGAGTTTCGACCGGGTGCGTATCCTCCGCCTCGGCAAGCTTTTCGGCCAAGGTCTTGCCGCCCTGGCGATTGCGGTGCGGCCCGGTGTTGCGCTTGATCAGATTTTGAATGGCTCGAGCTCCCCTGCATGCGCGACCCCGTGCTGGCCCCCGTGTTGGCCCCCGTGTTGGGCCCCGTGTTGGGCCCCGCCTTGACCAAAGCCGGTTTCGTATTCCTCAAGGCCGGGTTCGTACGAACCGCCCTCGCCCCCGCCTTCGCCGGGCGTCATGCGGACATGGAGGTAGGGCATCCAGACATCGCCGAATTCGGCCTTCTGATACCATACGTCGAGCACGTCGTAACTCGCCCACATGCCGTCGGGTTCGCGCAGGCGAATGCCCTCGCCGATCCGCGGTACCGCTGCAAAGCGGATGCGCGTCTGGGTCTGGTGAGTCTCGTTCTGGACTTCGATCTCGATCACGTTCGCGGCCCCTGAATCATGGCCTCGGGTGATAGGGAACAATGCTTGACGATTTACCAACGCGCGAAAGGATGCCGGATGCTTCCCCTTCACCCCTTCGCGCGCGGGGGTGCTATTCCGCAGCTTCCTGCGCGGACTTCTTCGAAGGTTTCCTTGCCGGTGCTTTCTTCGCAGCCGCCTTCTTGGCAGGGGCCTTTTTCTTCGCGGGCGCTTTCTTGCGGCCCTTCTTTGCAGGGGCCTTCGCCGCGCGCGCATCGATCAGTTCGATCGCCTGGGCAAGCTCGACATCCTCGGGCTTCACATCCTTGGGGATGGTCGCATTGGTCGTCCCGTCGGTGACATAAGGGCCATATCGGCCCGGCATGACCTTGATCTCGCCGCCGCTCGTCGGGTGTTCGCCCAGCACCTTGATCGGCTCTGCCTTGCCACGCGATCCGCCCTTGCGGTTCGCCGCCTCGGCCAGCAGCGCGACGGCGGCGTTCATGCCGGTTTCGAACACGTCGCGGGTCGAGGAAAGCTTGGCATATTTGCCGTCATGGCGAAGGTAGGGACCATAGCGCCCGATCGCGGCCTCGATCTCCTTGCCGGTCTCCGGATGCGCCCCGATGATGCGCGGCAGGTCCAGAAGCTTCACCGCCCATTCGAGATCGAAATCGTCGAGATCCCTGGGGATCGAGGCGCGCTTCGCTTCCTTGCCCTCGCCCATCTGGACGTAGGGGCCGAAACGCCCGGACTTGCGGTGGATTTCCTCGCCGGTTTCCGGATGCGTGCCCATGAGCCCGTCCTCGGCCGGGTCTGCCCCGTCCGCGCCCGGCTGGGCGAAGCGACGGGTGTATTTGCATTCGGGATAGTTCCGGCAGGCGACGAATGCGCCGAAGCGTCCTCCGCGCAGGGACAGCCGGCCCCCGTCGCGCCCTTCCTGCTCGCACAGCGGGCAGGCGCGAGGGTCCTTGCCGTCCTCGCGCGGGGGGAAGAGGAAGTCGGAGAGATATTCGTCGAGAACCTCGGTGACCTCGCTCGGCAGCTTTTCCATGACCTCGTCGGCCTTGGGCTTGAAGTCGGCCCAGAACTTGGCGAGCAGCGCCTTGTAATCCTCGCGCCCGTCGGAGACGACGTCGAGCTCGTCCTCCATGCCGGCCGTGAAATCGTAGGCGACATAGGTCGGGAAGAAGCGTTCGAGGAACGCCGTCAGAAGCCGGCCCGATTCCTCGGCGAAGAACCGGTTCTTCTCCATCCGGACATAGTCGCGGTCGCGCAGGGTCTGGATGGTCGAGGCATAGGTGGAAGGCCGCCCGATGCCGAGTTCCTCGAGCCTTTTGACCAGGCTGGCCTCGGAAAAGCGCGGCGGCGGCTGGGTGAAATGCTGGTTCGCATCCACGGCGCGCCTGGCGGGAGCATCGCCCTTGCGCAGCAGCGGGAGCAGGCCGTCCTCGTCATCGTCCTTGTCGTCGAAACCTTCCTGGTAGACTGCGAAATAGCCGGGGAAGACCACCACCTGGCCTGTCGCGCGCAGTTCGTGTTGCCCGGTCGGCTCTCGCAGGGTGACGGTGGTACGCTCCAGCTGCGCGGTCGCCATCTGGCTCGCCATGGCACGCTTCCAGATGAGCGAGTAGAGCTTCGCCTCGTCGCCCGAACCCGCCCGGTCGCGGGCGAAATCGGTCGGCCGGATCGCTTCGTGGGCTTCCTGCGCATTCTTCGCCTTGGTGCTGTAATGGCGCGGCTTTTCGGGGAGGTAGGCGCTCTCGTAACGCTCGCCGATCGCCTGTCGGCAGGCGGCGATGGCGCTGCCGTCCATCTGCACGCCGTCCGTTCGCATGTAGGTGATCGCCCCCGCCTCGTAGAGATTCTGCGCGAGCCGCATGGTGTGGCTCGCGGAAAAGCCCAGTTTGCGCGCGGCCTCCTGCTGCAAGGTCGAGGTAGTGAAAGGCGGCGCCGGATTGCGCTTGAGCGGCTTGGTCTCGACATCCTCGACCGTGAAACGCCCGTTCTCGACCGCGGCCTTCGCTTCCATCGCGACCGCTTCAGCCCCAAGGCTCAGCTTCTCCAGCTTTTCGCCCTTGTACTTGACCAGACGCGCGTCGAACTTGGTCGAATCGTATTCGAGCCTGGCTATCACCGACCAATATTCGTCGGCGCGGAAGGCCTCGATCTCGCGCTCGCGGCTTACGATGAGGCGCAGCGCGACCGATTGCACGCGGCCTGCGCTTTTCGCGCCGGGAAGCTTGCGCCACAGGACCGGCGACAGGGTGAAGCCGAACAGGTAATCGAGCGCGCGGCGTCCGAGATAGGCGTCGATCAGCGGCTGGTCGAGCTCGCGGGGCGCTTTCATCGCGTCGGTCACCGCCTGCTTGGTGATCGAATTGAACGTCACCCGCTCGACCTTCGCCGGCAGAGCGCGACGTTTCTTGAGCACGTCCATCACGTGCCAGCTGATCGCCTCGCCTTCGCGGTCGGGGTCGGTGGCGAGCACCAGCCGGTCCGCCTTCTTGGCCGCATCCGCGATCGCCTTGACCTGTTCCCGGTTGCGCTTGTCGGCATAGACCTCCCAGTCCATCGCGAAATCCTCGTCAGGGCGGACGCTGCCGTCCTTGGGCGGAAGATCGCGGACATGGCCATAGGAAGCGAGGACCTTGAAGTCCTTGCCGAGATATTTCTCGATGGTTTTCGCCTTGGCGGGCGATTCGACGATGACGAGTTGCATGGGTCTGGAAAGCGTTCCTTACGTGTGCGTACGCGCGAAGGTGGGGTCGCGGCGCGCGCTGCGTCAAGCGGCTATTCGAATACGGCCGCCACTTCCTCGTTCCTGTCGGCGAGGCTGCGGAAGGTCGCCACGGCAAGCGCGGTCAGGAGGACCGTCATGACATTCCAGCCCGCAGCGTCGAAGAAAACCGCGCCAAGCGAGCCCGGCCCGGCCGCCACGGCAGTGGCGAGATCGAACAGCAAGGAGAGGAAGAGGCCGACGGCGATCACCACCACCGCGACCCCAAAGATCGCCCAGGACGATCCTGAGGTCATCTGCCAGCTCTCGCCGAACGAATCCATCGCCGGCTCGTCCCGGGCGAGAAGTGCCGGGATCAGCGGGGCCCAGCGCACGGCGACGATGATCCCCGGTATGACGAGCGCGAGGCTGGCGAGAACGATGACGATGATCGAAAGCACGGAGACGAGAACGTAGGCCCAGAAGCGGCGAAAGGCCGGGGCGGGCTGCCGCGCGAGCAGGGCGGCGTAGAGCCAGTAGTTCAGTACCACCGCGATCACGAACGCGCCGAACCCCGTCAACAGCCCCACTCCGAGATCGGCGATCGGCAGCGCGACATCTACAGCGAGGCCGAAGACATCTACCCCTTTCGTATCGTCAAAGAGGCTGGCGAGCATATCCACTGGAACGGCTATCGCAAGGTAGATGAGCACGATGGCGCGATTGGTGCTGACCTCCTCGAAGGTCGCGTTGACGAGTTCGCCGAAAGCGACGGTACGGTTCATGATCTTGGTGCAGTCCCCTGCCTGAGCGGGCCCTTGCTGCCAGCATGGAGCGCAAGGTCAAGGGGCTTGTCACCGCACGCCATGCCGCGCCCAGGCCTCGCCTTGCCCTGTCGGCGGAACGGCGCGGCCGCACGCGCGGTTCTCATGGCAAAGGACAATCCAAAGGAGAGAGCCATGACCACCCACGATTTGCGCCATCTCGCCGCCGCCGCGCTCGGTGTCGGCGCCCTTGCCGCCGCACCCGCGCTTGCCGATCACCACGTGAAGGGCGATGCGCCGATGACCGTGCGCGCCGACGTGATGACCGCCGAGGGACAGAACGCGGGACGCGTCATCTTCGAACAGACCGATCACGGCGTCGTCGTGAAGGCGCGTCTCATCAACCTGTCGCCCGGAGAGCACGGTTTCCACATCCACGAAACCGGTGCCTGCAAGCCCGATTTCAAGGCCGCCGGAGGCCATTACGATCCGCTGCGCGCCAAGCACGGATTCGACAGCGAGGGCGGCTATCACGTCGGCGACCTGCCCAATATCGTGGTCGAGGCGGACGGCACGGCGAGCGCAGACTTCTTCGCGCCCCAGCTCACGCTCGAAGCCTATGAGAACGACCGCTATCCGTTCACGCTCGACGATGCGGATGGGTCGGCAGTGATGGTCCATGCCAAGGGCGACGATTACCAGGCGCAGCCCCCCGGCTCGACGGGCGAGCGGGTCGCCTGCGGGGTGATCTTCGCCGAGTAGGCCGCGGGCACTAGGCCGGGCCGCCTGACAGGCTCACCATGCCGCCCTCGTGGTGTTCGAGCTCGCCCGCCAGTTCCAGCTCGAGCAGCGCCATGTGGACCGCCGCAGGGCTAGCGCCCGACTGGCGGACCAGTTCGTCGAGTGCGATCGGGGCCTTGGTGAGTAGCCCGGCGATCACATCGCCGCCATGCTCCTCGCGCGCTTCGCCCCATTCGAGCTTTCGCAATTCCTCGTAATCGAAGGCCGAGGCGCCTTCCGCCACCCGAAAGGTCGAGCGCGGGCTTCCGGTGAAGCCTTCGAGCAGTTCGACCACCTCATCGACCGACTGGACCAGCACCGCGCCGTCCCGGATCAGCTGGTTGCATCCCTGCGAACGGGTGTCGAGCGGCGAGCCGGGAATCGCCATGACCTCGCGTCCCGCCTCGCCTGCGAGCCTTGCTGTGATGAGCGAGCCGGATTTTGGCGCGGCCTCGACCACCAGCGTGCCGCCGGCGAGCCCGGCGATGATGCGGTTGCGGGACGGGAAATGGCGCCCCCGCGGCTCCGTCCCCGGGGGCTGTTCCGCGATCAGCAGGCCCTCGCTCGCGATGCGCTCCTGAAGGTCCGAGTGCTGGGGCGGATAAGCGATGTCGATCCCGCTCGCGATGACGCCGATGGTTGCGGGCATCGCGCCTTCATGCGCCGCCCCGTCGATTCCGCGCGCAAGGCCGGAGACGACGGTGAAGCCCGCCTCCGCAAGCCCCTGCCCGAAAGTGCGCGCGAGCTTTACAGCTGCCGCCGAGGCGTTGCGCGCGCCGACCATCGCCACGCAGGGCCTGGCGGCCAGCGAAAGGTCGCCGCGACAGGTGAGGATCGGCGGCGCGCTCTCGAGTTCGCCGAGCAGCGCGGGATAATCGGGCTGGTCGTGGAAGAGATAGCGGGCGCCCGCCCTTCGCACCGCCTCGACCTCGCGCTCGATCCGGTCGGCGGGCGCGGGGCGGTAGGCGTCCCTGCCGCGCCGCGCGAGATCGGGCAGCGCGTCCAGGGCCTCTGCCGCCGTGCCGAAGCGGGCGAGCAGCTGCGTATAGCTTACGGGCCCGATATTGGGAGAGCGCAGCAGGCGGATGCGCGCGAACGCTTCGGCCTGCGACAGGCTCACGCCTTGCTGCCCCCCACTTTCGGCTCCTCGCCCTTCATCAGGCGTGCGATATTTTCCCGATGGAGCCAGAATATCAGCGCGGCGATCGCGGCAAGGACGGGAAAATATTCCGGATAGCCGAATAGCGGAGCGGCGGCGGCGGCGGCAACGACCGCGCTCATCCCCGCGAGCGAGGAAATGCGGAAAATGCCGAGCACCGATAGCCAGACCAGCGCGTAGGCGAGCCCGATCGGCCAGCCGAGACCGAAGGAAACGCCCGCGTTGGTGGCAACGCCCTTACCGCCCTTGAAGCCGAGCCAGACCGGGAAGCAGTGCCCCAGCACCGCGCCAGCCGCCGCGAACGCCTTGGCGACCTCCCCCGTCTCGCCCGGCCACAGCATCCCCGCCGCGATGACAGGCGCCAGTCCCTTCAACAGGTCGAGCAGCAAAGTGGCCGCCGCCAACCACTTGGACCCGGTGCGCAACACGTTGGTCGCACCGATATTGCCGCTCCCCTGCTTGCGCACGTCGCCCTTGCCCGCGGCGAGCGTAAGGAGCAGGCCGAAGGGAATCGAGCCCGAAAGGTAGCCCAGCAATGCGGCGATATACGGTTCCATGGCGTCCCCTTACCGTTACTTGGCGATTCGTCGAAACTTTAGCGTTTTCAGCGCCCGTGCGGAGCCATTTACGGTCCGACCGTAGTTTGGCATCGGACCGGGAAACGCTAATGTGGTGGGCATGCATGATAGGAATTCCACAGGCCGCCTCACCGATCGCGAAAAGGACTGCCTGCGCCTCTGGCTGGACCACAAGACGGCGAAGGAAATCGCGCGGGAACTCGGCATCTCGCATCATGCGGTTGAAAAGCGGCTGAAGTCTGCTCGCACGAAGCTTGACGTGCTTTCCTCGCGCGAAGCGGCGCGGATGCTGGCGGAGGCGGAAGCTTACGGTCAGGCAGTAAACGGTTCGGCGGACCTTCAATCAGATCAGCAGAAACGGCGATCAAGGCAGCCCCAACCTTTGGTCATTGGAGGAATTGCCATGTGTTTCGCCACTCTTCTATCCCTTGCGCTTGCGCCCGCCGATCGGCCCGCAGCGAATATCGAGCCGCCTGCCGCGACCAGCGCCATCGAGATAGACACCAATCCCGAGCCGATCTTCAACCTGCTCGACCACGACGCGAGCGGGTTTCTGGAAGATCCGGAATCGCCTTTCATGACAGCGGTCATTGCCTTGGACGCCGCCGAAAATGGCCGGGGTGAAGAAGTTTCGGACAAAAGCCATGATGCCGCGACGCTGGCCGATTTCTACTCTACCGCCGACACCAACGCGGACGGTCGCATATCTTTTCGCGAGTTTCATGCGTGGCATGGCGCCCGGCTTGCCTCGATGGGCATAAAGAGCACGGGCGTCATCGAGACCAGGTCTGCGCCGGAGAGTTGACCGGTGCGCCGCCCTCGGCCATCGCCTCGCTTCGATGACCGACGCTTGCTCCCCGATCCTGCTGTTCGATTCCGGCGTCGGCGGGCTGTCCGTATACGACGCGCTGCGGCGGACCTTTCCCGATGCACCGGTGATCTACGCCGCCGACCTTGCCGGCCTGCCCTATGGCACCAAGACAGAGCCGCAGGTCGCAGCGCGCGTCGCTGGCCTGCTCGGACGGATGAGCGAGCGGTTCGCCCCGCGGCTCGTGTGTATCGCCTGCAACACCGCCTCCACCATCGCATTGGGCATGGTGCGCGACGTACTCGAGGTGCCAATCGTCGGCACGGTTCCCGCGATCAAGCCCGCCGCCGCGATGACCCGAACGGGCGTCATGGGTCTGGTCGGCACGGGCGCCACGATCCGCCAGGCCTATGTCGACGATCTCGAGGCGCAATTCGCGAATGGCAAGCTGCTTCACCGCATCGCCGCACCCGGGCTCGTCGCGCTGGCCGAGGACAAGCTGCGCGGCAAACCGCTCGATCTTGCGGCAGTGGAAGAGGCAAGAGCGGGCCTTGCCGCCATGGAGCGCGGCGAGGCGATCGACACGCTGGTGCTCGCCTGCACGCATTTCTCGCTGCTCCGCGAGGAGCTGGGCGCGGCTTTCGGGCCGGACGTGACGCTCGTCGACGGAGCGGACGGCATCGCGCGGCGCATAGCGCATCTGCTTGAAGGGCAGGACATCGCCGCCTCCGGCCCCGCGCGCTTCGTCGTCACCGGCCCCGTGGAAGCGGCAACGGGGATCGAGCCGTGCCTTGCAGCGCGTGGCTTTTCCCCTCCCGAAGCGTTCTGAAAGGCTGCAAACCACTTGCAAAGATCGCGGGTGGTCAAACGCCAACGCAAATCCTAGATAGTGCGTCCCCAAGGGATCCTTCGGACAAGCAGCAGACAAGAGCCGGCGCGACGTGAATTACGACCAGATCTTCGACCAGGCGATCGATCGCCTCCACGAGGAAGGCCGCTACCGCGTCTTCATCGACATCATGCGCAACAAGGGTGCCTATCCCAATGCGCGCTGCTTTCACGGCCATAATGGGCCGAAGCCGATCACGGTGTGGTGTTCCAACGACTATCTCGCGATGGGTCAGCACGACAAGGTGATCGGCGCGATGGAATCGGCGCTGCACGATGTCGGCGCAGGGTCGGGCGGCACGCGCAATATCGGCGGCAACACCCATTTCCACGTCGAACTGGAGGCCGAGCTTGCCGATCTCCACGGCAAGGAAGGCGCGCTGCTGTTCACCAGCGGCTATGTCTCGAACGATGCGACGCTTTCCACGCTGGCGAAGTTGCTGCCGGGTTGCGTGATTTTCTCCGATGAACTCAACCATGCGAGCATGATCGCAGGCATCCGCAATTCGGGCTGCGAGAAGCGCGTATTCCGCCACAACGATCTTGCGCACCTCGAGGAACTGCTCGCCGCCGAAGATCCCGAGACGCCCAAGCTGATCGCGTTCGAAAGCGTCTATTCGATGGAAGGCGACGTCGCCCCGATCCATGCGATCTGCGATCTGGCGGAAGAATACAACGCGCTGACCTATATCGACGAGGTCCATGCAGTCGGCATGTATGGCGAACGCGGCGGCGGTATCTCCGAACGCGACAGGGCTGCAAACCGGATCGACATCATCGAAGGCACGCTGGGCAAGGCGTTCGGGGTGATGGGCGGCTATATCGCGGCCGACAAGCGGGTGATTGACTGCATCCGAAGCTACGCGCCGGGCTTCATCTTCACGACCTCGCTTTCACCGGTGCTCGTCGCGGGCGTGCTCGCCTCGGTCAGGCACCTCAAGCAATCGAGCGTCGAGCGCGAGGCGCAGCAGGCCAATGCCGCCATGCTCAAGCTGAAATTCGCCGAAGCGGGCCTTCCGGTGATGGATTCGACGACCCACATCGTGCCGCTGATGGTGGGCGATCCGGTGCGCGCGAAGCAGATCAGCGACATCCTGCTCGCCGAATACGGGGTTTACGTCCAGCCGATCAACTTCCCCACCGTCCCGCGCGGGACCGAACGCCTGCGCTTCACCCCCGGCCCGATGCACACAGAACCGATGATGGACGAGCTGACGGACGCGCTGGTCGAGATCTGGGACCGGCTCGAGATCAAGCTGCGCAAGGCGGCCTGAGCGGCCCGCCGGGCCGTAGCGTCCTTTGCGGGGCGCGCGCGCTGCGCTAGCTCTCTCGCCGAAAGAGATTCGGGAGAGAGATACGTGGGCGGATCGCCTGACCAGACATATTCGCAAATCGTGCTCACTCGCCGCTCGATCCGGGGCTATCTCGATCGTGCCGTGCCGCGTGCGCTGATCGAGGAAGTGCTGGCGATGGCGATGCGTTCGCCCACCAGCATGAACACCCAGCCATGGCATTTCCATGTCATCACAGGCGAACCGCTGGACCGGATCCGCAAGGGCAATACCGAAAACATCCTTGCCGGCGTTCCAGACAGCCGCGAATTTCGCCGCGGGCACGCTTTCGAAGGCGTCCACCGCGAACGGCAGGTCGAGGTCGCCAAGCAGTTGTTCGGCGCAATGGGCATCGAGCGCGACGACAAGGAGGGCCGGCAGGACTGGGTACTGCGCGGATTTCGCCAGTTCGATGCGCCGGTCTGCGTGATCGTCACCTATGACAGGGAGCTTGGCGACAGCGATGACACCGCCTTCGATTGCGGCGCGGTGACGACAGCCCTGGTCAATGCGGCGTGGTCGCGCGGATTGGGCTGCGTCATCAATTCGCAGGGGATCATGCAGAGCCCGGTCGTGCGCGAACATGCGAACATCCCCGATGACCAGGTCATCATGAAGGCGGTCGCGATGGGTTGGCCGGACCACGACTTTCCGGCGAATGCGGTGGTATCGAAGCGCAAGAGCGTCGCCGAAGCGGCCCGTTTCGTCGGCTTCGAGTGAGTTTCACCGGCGCTTCGTCTGGCGTTCGTTGAATTCGTCGAGCCAGCCCGACAGGATCAGGAAACGGTCCAGGGGCCTGTGCTGCCAAAGGGCACTCGGCAGCCTGTGGTCATGATCGTAGATATGGCGCCACCGCCTCTCCTTCCTGACCTTGTCCAGCCAGTAGACCATGGGATAGCTGCCGGGGGTGATGTCGAAATGCGCGATGTCCTTCCAGCGGTAGATCTTTTCGCCCCGCCAGAAATTGCGCACGGTGAAGCCTTCGGCATCCATCGTCACGCGGGTCGGGACAAAGACCGAGGGGAGAAACGCGGCGAAGCAGATCCCCGATACCGTCATCCAGAACACGCCGTTCCAGAAATCCTTTTCGGGCGAGTTTTCGGGCACAAGGCGCGCATCGGTGGAGTAATACGAGATCGCGAAGAATCCCGCGCACAGCAGCACGACCAGGATGGAGCGCCATCGCGCGCTCCTCATTATGCGCGGCAGCGGATCTCCTTCCTTCCATTTCTTGTGACACATCGGGCCTTCCGTTCCCATCGACCGGCGCGATAGGCCAGAAAAACGCGCCTCCGGCAAGCGCGCGCGAGCAAGCCACTGAAAGCGCGGCAAGCGATGGTCGATTTCCGGCACAAAGCTCCGTGTGCGGCGTTTTCCCGGCATGAAGCGTGACGAAAAAGCCATGATGCAAAAGCCACAAAAAACGCACGAAAGAAGCATGCCCGGCGGTCTGGGTTCACGCATTCTCTACTGGCTCGAGATCCCGCGTTTCCTCAAGACCGTGGTGACGCTGCCCCTGCGCCTCGCACGGCACTGGCCGAAACGCCGGATTGCGCGTCGGCGCATTCCCGTCATCGTCGTGCCGGGTTTCGGGTTCACCGACCGATCGACCCTTTTCATGCGCTGGTATCTGAGGCGCTGCGGGTTCGACGCGCAAGGCTGGGGCCTCGGGCGCAATATGGGCCGGCGCACGATCGGCCTTCACAACGAATGCGCGATCGAAGCGGTCGAACGGCGCGTGCAGGAAACGGGGCGGCCGGTGGCGCTGATCGGCTGGAGCATGGGGGGCATCGTCGCCCGCATGGTTGCCCGCGCCCGGCCCGAACTGGTCACCCGCGTCGTCTCGCTGAGCGCGCCCTTCACCGGCAACCCATACGCCAATCGCGCCTGGCCGCTTTACGAGAAGCTGGCCGGGCATCGGCTCGACGATCCGGTCGCCAGCCGCCAGATCGCCCGCAGCAAGGAGCCGCCACCGGTGCGCTCGCTCGCGATCCATTCGCGCAGCGACGGGATCGTCGCCTCGGATTGCTGCGTCGAAACAGAGCTTCCGCGGACCACCAATATCGAGGTGCGCGCCGGCCATTTCGAAATCGGCTTCAAGCCATCGGTGCTGCGCCTGATCGCAGACGAACTCGCCCCGCTCGCGGTCTAATCCTCCGCCCCGGCCTGCGAAGCGATCGCCGCCGCGCGGACATAGGGGAGCGATTCGACCAGCTCGTAGCCCGGCATGCGGCGGGTGAGGTCGCGCAGCCAGGCGGCGTGCCCGCTGCCCACCACGGCGAGCACCCGGTCGCCGGGCTCGGCGACCTGCATGAGCTTGGTGAACATCTTGGCATTGCGCAGGTACCACATCGCGTTGAGCACTGCGCCGGGCTGTTCGTCGGCATCGCCAATCGCGAGCAGAGCGTAATAGAAGCGGTCGTGATCCGCATCGAGACGGTCGGGATCGTTGTGGACGATAAGGGATTCGGCGATCGACTGCTCGGCAAGCCGGGCCTGTTCGTCCACGATGCGCGCATCGATTTCGCGCTTCAAGCGCTCGATCACCTTCATCCGCCCGGTCTTCTCGGCGTGGGCGACGACCGCGCCCATCGGGAAATAGCCTGGCTCGCCGCTTTCCGCCTGCTCATCGAAGCCGTAGACCGCGCCATGACCGAGCATCCGGGCAAGACGATAGCCGATCTGCACGCTTTCATTCGCGCTCCGTCCGAGCAATTCCTCGGCCCGGGCATAGCCTGCAAGAGTAAGATCGGGCGTGCTTGCGACGGTTTCGACCGCGATCTTGGTCGGCTGCCAGCGGGCAAGGCTTTCTACCAGAACGGCGATCTCGCGCTGGCGGCGCTCGGCAAGGACGTCGTCGACCTGCATGTTGGCCATGTCGCGTCCGGGATTGGCGAAGTGATAACTGCCCAGGATCATCACGCGCACCGGCTCCGCAGGTGTCGCGGAGGTCTTATCGACGGCGTCCTCGGCCGAAAGCGGGCCTGCTGCGAACAAGGCGACGATGAACAGCAGAAGGGTGCGCGGCATCCGGACATTCTCCCAAGGGTGTGTCAGCGCTGTAATACAGCGGGCCGTGAAAACAACCCTTTGGATCCGGCAATGCGGCGAGCCGGTGATCGGATGACGCAGCCGCATCGGAACGCTGCCGGACAAGGGCAGCCTCGAACAGGGCGACAAGTCAAAGGCGGCGACCAGCGCCGCCGTCCAGATCGCCCCGTTCCGATCGCCCCTAGCGCAGGTTCACGACGTTGTCGCTCGCCGGCCGATCGCGCTCGCCGGTGAAGCAGCTCATCATCGGTTCGTCGGTGACAACGACCTTTTCCGCGTTGCCGAAACCGTTGAAACCGGTCTTCATCGCCGCGCCATAGGCACCCAGCATGCCGATTTCGATATAGTCGCCCGCCTGGATGTCGCCGGGAAGCGAGAACGGGCCGGCCATGTAATCGGCATCGTCGCAGGTCGGCCCGTAAAAGGCGAAATCCTCGGCTGCGTCGCGCAGATCGTCCTCGAGCGCCGCAACGGGAAAGCGCCACGCGACATGTGCGGCGTCGTAGAGCGCGCCATAGGCTCCGTCGTTGATGAACAGCTCGTTGCCGCGGCGCTTTTCGACCTTGACGATCATCGAACTGTATTCCGCGCACAGCGCGCGGCCAGGCTCGCACCACAGCTCCGCATTGTAGGCGATGGGGAGCGCGTAGAAATGGTGGTGGATGATCGCGAAGTAATCTTCGAGCGGGGGCGGCTCCATCCCGGGATAGATGCTCGGGAAACCGCCGCCCACATCGATCATGTCGATGACGACCGAGGCTTCGGCGATGGCCGCACGGGTGCGGTCGAGCGCCTGCACGAAGGCGAACGGCGTCATCGCCTGGCTGCCAACATGGAAGCAGACGCCGAGCCAGTCGCAATGCTGGCGGACCTGCTGGAGCAGCGCGGGCGCATCGGTCAGGTCGCAGCCGAACTTGCTGGCGAGGCTGAGCTCGGAATATTCGGAGGAGACGCGCAGGCGAACGCACAGGCGCAGGTCATGCGCCGGCTCACCCGTTTCGGGGTCGCGGCAGGCCTCGACGATCTTCTCCAGCTCCTCGATCGTGTCGAGGCTGAAGGTCTTCACGCCATGCTGGTGATAGGCCTCGCGGATCGCGCTCGGCGTCTTGATCGGGTGCATGAAGCACAGCACCGCATCCGGCAGCGCAGCGCGCACCAGCCGCACCTCGGCGATCGAGGCGACGTCGTAATGGGTCACCCCCGCATCCCACAGCACCTCGATCAGGTCGGGCGCGGGATTGGCCTTGACCGCGTAGAGCACCTTGCCGGGGAACTTGCCGACAAAGAATTCCGCGGCCCGCCGCGCAGCATGCGGGCGGTTGAGAATGACAGGTTCGTCCGGACGAAGCGTCCGGGCTACAGCCTTGGCGTCAGGAAATGTGCGCAATTCAAGGGACCCCCAGAGGTTTAGCGTTTGACCAAACGGTTTGAGCCTGCCTTGCGGTCATGTCCCTTGGGGCAGAGGAAGCGCGCATATAGAGACTTTGCGCAGGCGCGCAATGATAAATCTCTCGCGCATCGTGCGGGCACGGCGGCTCGCCGCGTTTAGCGTTGTAAATCAACGCAAATGCGCGCCAAAGTTCCGATCGGATGCACGGCCTCGGCAGACCGTGCGCCGTGTCCGTCGGATGGAGCCGGTCAGAACGAGATCGCGGGGACCTGGTCGACCGTACCCTTCTCGCTGTCGTCGAGGCGGTTGAAATCGGCCTCGTTGAAACCGAGAGCGCCCGCAAACAGCACTGCGGGGAAGGATTCGCGCGCCGAATTGAACCGCGCGACCGCCGCGTTCAGCGCCCGGCGGGCAGCGGCGAGCTTGTCCTCCACGTCGGCGAGTTCGCGCTGCAATTCCTGGAAATTGGCGCTCGCCTTGAGGTCGGGATAGGCCTCGCCCAGCGCCAGCAGGTTGTCGAGCGCAATGCGCAATCCCTGTTCGCTCGCCGTGTCCGGCCCGCCGCGCGCGGCGCGATTGCGCGCCTCGATCACCGCTTCGAGGGTCGAGCTTTCATGGCCCGCATAGCCCTTCACGGTCTCGACGAGATTGGGGATGAGATCGTGGCGCTGGCGCAATTGCGCGTCGATATCGGCGACGCCCTGCCGGACATTCTGCCGCAGCGAGACGAGATTGTTGTAGATGCCGATGACCAGCAGCAATGCCGCAACCGCGATCACGAGAATCGCCGAAGTCCAGAACCAGCCAAGAATATCGACCATTTGCTCACCCCTCCTTTACCGGGCCGCCTGTATGTTAGCCGCAATTGGTTAAGGGAAAGCGGCAGGGAAGCGGACAATGCGCGCGGACGTGAACGGCCTGATGCAGGGCGAACTCGGGGACTGGCTCGCCGGCCAGGCCGAGATGCGCTTCGCTGCGAAAAAGCAGGCGATCGACCGCTGGACCTGGGGGGTCGCTCTTATGATGCCGACCATGGCCTTCGTCTGGTTCGCCCCGTGGTTCGACGGCTGGCGCTTCGTGCTGTTCGCCGCCGGGATGCTGGGCATGTCGTGGTGGGGCTATCTCCCGATCGCGAAGGCGAAGAGGTCGATCAAGATCGGGATCAATTCGGGCATCGCGAAAAGCCTCGGCATTACCTACGAACACGATGTCGAGCCGGGGGCCGAATTCGCGGCGGCCAAACGCTACGGCCTGGTACCGCGCCATGACCGGGGCAGCTTCGAGGATCATTGGCACGGATCGCTCGAAGGCCACGAATTCGGGCTCTACGAAGCGCATCTTGAAGTGCGGCGCGGATCGGGCAAGAACCGTCGCTGGGAGACGGTGTTCCGCGGCGTGATCGTGCGCATGCGTTTCGGGCGCGATTTCGGCTCGACCACGCTGCTCCAGCGCGCCGGGCGGCACAAGACCTGGTTCGGGCTTGGCGGGAAGAAGGACAGCGTCGATTTCGGCGGCCATGCCCTTGCCTATGTCGATCAGGTCCATCCCGCCTTCGAGGACGTGTTCGACCTCTATTCCGACGACGCGGTCGAAGCGCGCGTGCTCGTCCACCCGGCCTATGTCGAACACCTCGTCGCGCTGGAGAAGGCGTTCCACGGCAGGGCCGTGCGCGCCCTGTTCGCTAAAGGCGAGGTGATCGTGGCGGTCGAGCAGCGCGAGAACCTGTTCGAAAGCGGATCAATGGACCCGGAAAAGGACCGGCTTTTGGCCGAAGAGACTGCCGACCAGTTCGCCGCGCTGGCCCGGCTTGCGCTGTCGATCAATCAAAATGAGCGCGGCCGTGTGGTCGCGAACGAAACGCGGCCCACCCCATTGCCCCACGAGGATGCAGCCCAATTCGCCAAGCGCCGCGCCGGGGGCGGCTTCGGGCGCAAGGGGCTCTGATCCCTCAGCTCAGGCGATTCCGGAAATCCTCGTATTCGAAGCGCCTGACGCATTCGAGCGCGTCGGTCTCGCTGTCCCACAACCAGATGCTCGGCAGGGCTACCCCGTTGAAGGTGTTGGTCTTGACCATCGAATAATGCGCCTGGTCGAGAAAGGCGAAGCGCGCGCCCGGTTCGGCCGGGACCGGCAGGCGATAGTCGCCGATGACGTCCCCCGCGAGGCAGGACGGCCCGCCGAGCCGGATCGGGATGCTGTCGTCGGTCAATTCGTTCAGCATGGCCGGGCGATAGGGCGCCTCGATCACGTCGGGCATGTGGCAGGTGGCCGACAAGTCGCAGACGCCGATCGGCACTTCGTTGAAGCCCGTGTCGAGGAGCGTGCCGACGAGGATCCCCGCATCGAGCGCGACCGCCTCGCCCGGCTCGATGATGATTTCAGCGCCCGTATCCGCGGCGGCGTCCTTGAGGAATTCGACCAGTTCCTCGCGCTCATAATCGGCTCGCGTGATGTGGTGGCCGCCGCCCATGTTGATCCATTTGAGCTGGCCGAAAAAAGGCTCGATCGCGTCGAACACCCGGTCCCACGTCCGCGCGAGCGGCTCGAAGGCCTGTTCGCACAGGTTGTGAAAGTGGATGCCCTCGACGCCCTCCATGTGCTCTTCGGTCAACTGGTCCAATGGGAATCCAAGGCGCGAGCCGGGCGAGGACGGGTCGTAACGCGGCACCTCGCCGGTGGGGACCTGCGGATTGATGCGCAGGCCCACCGACACGTCGCCCCCGGTCGCCGCGGCCTGT
>Ga0207419_1001240_pt1 | contig 19791 bp, 18 predicted proteins | sample ElkSloMetagenome_4_FD_184723 | JGI IMG/M metagenome (GOLD analysis project Ga0207419, IMG submission 184723) | Hot spring microbial communities from Elkhorn Slough, Monterey Bay, USA - MD2A (version 2) | ecosystem: Environmental > Aquatic > Marine > Intertidal zone > Estuary: Microbial mat ...
GTTCAGATCAAATAATTAGCGATGCGGGTTCTATTGTTATTCCAATTGAATATAATGTACCTATAAATCGTGAGGATGTAACTGTCTCTTATGATGTTGCTGTTGTAGAAGGTGAGGCTCCAGGAACAGCAACGGGATCCTTTACAACTACGGTTCCTGCTGATACAAGAGATGTAAGCATTGCCTATGATATTGACCCAACAATAGAAAGCAGCTATACTCTGCAATTTACAATTACAGGGACTAGTAATCCTAATGTGATTGTCGGTTTAGAAGGTGATAATCCAATAGTTCACACTTTGGAAGTTTGCAGACTTAGACCGCTTGCCTATACTGGTGTTGCATTTATCGGTGAATCTCAAATTAACACCTTTGATGCATTCCTTACAAGAACGGATGAATGTAATGTGTTTAGCTTAAATTCTGCTTGGGGTACTAATTTCGTCGCAGAAGCAACTGGCGATCCGTCTTTTGATGGGCAATTTATTTACGAGGCAAACCTCATTGTGAATCCAGATTTAACAGTAGTAATTGAAGGAGTTGGTGACGATGCTGGTTCATTGCCCGGTAGTGTTGATGATTCAATATCTATAAGTGGAAACTTTATTGATCCTGAGACCGATGAAATTAGGTATTCTCTTGAGCAAGGATTGTTTAGTAATCCATTTTTAGTAGAGGTTATTTTAACACCTGTTACGGAATAATGCAAGTAAAATATATGTAATGAAATCCCGCTTATGGCGGGATTTTTTTTATTTTTAATGTATGCAAAAAACTAATATTATTTTCGGTTATCATCCTGTTGTAGAAGCTTTAAAAGGTGACACCGCTATAGATAAGATTTTATTACAGAAAGGTGGAGATAATTTTCAGGAAATTCTTCACTTAGCAAATGAACAAAAGATTAAGGTAAGCTTTGTTCCACATCAAAAGTTTAGAAAATATCAGTCAAAAAACCATCAGGGTATTTTAGCTTATATATCTCCAATAGCGTTTACTGATTTTGAAAAAACAGTAGACAAAGCTTTGGAAAACAACAAACATTCCATCTTTTTGCTTTTGGACGGTCTTACCGATGTAAGAAATTTTGGAAGTATTGTTAGAACCGCGGAATCTACAGGAGTAGCAGCAGTAATCGTACCTCAACAGGGTAGTGCAAGGATAAATGAGGATATGGTGAAAACTTCAGCTGGTGCCATATTTAACATTCCTATCTGTAAAGTAAACCATTTGAAAGATGCTATCTATTATCTTAAAGCTCATGATGTAAGTTTAATAGGTGCTTCAGAAAAAGCGAATCAATCTTTATTTGATGCACAGATAGACAAGCCATGCGCCTTAGTCATGGGAAGTGAAGGATTTGGAATACACCACGGAATTATTAAATTATTAGATCAAACTTATCATCTTCCAATGAAAGGAAAAACAAAATCACTCAATGTATCTGTGGCAGCTGGACTTTTTTTGTATGAATTAGTCCGTTAAAATTCATCATTTTCTCTATAGTGATAAATGATTTTTGTTTCGTTTTTATCGTCCTCTTTGTTTTCTAATCTTTCCGGATTAAAGTTTCCGTCTTCGTCAAACTGTTGCATAAATTCATCTTCTTCGGGTTTATAATCGCTTTTTTCCCATTTATATTTCTTCAATTTATACTCAGTTTTATAATAAAGAGCAAAGCCTAATCCTACTATAAAACCAGATAGATGACCTTCCCATGACACACCGCTTTTAATTGGAAAAAGACCCCAGATTAGACTGCCATAGATAAATACAATGCTTAAGGATAAAGCTACTAACCTGTAGTATTTAGAAAATATACCTTTAAAAAAGAGAAAAGAGGCTAAAACATAAACCAACCCACTAGCACCAATGTGAAAATTTGGTCTGCCTATTAACCAAGTTATCATACCAGATAAGACAATACCGTATAAAATTATTCTATTACTCACTTTGGGGTAGAAATAATAAAGCGCCATCGACAACAATAAAAGTGGAAACGTATTATTGAAAAGATGCTCCAAACTACCGTGAATAAACGGAGAAAAGACAATACCCTTTAATCCTGTAAGTTTTAGGGGATAAATGCCAAAGCTGTTAAAGTAAAAACCAAATTTAATTTCAACCCAATAGACTAACCAAAGTAATAATACCAGGCATATGGGATTTAGTAACACCCTATTAGTATATTTAAAGTTTTCACTCATCGGAAATCAAAATAATCAATATATTATCCAAACTATAATATCTGCTAATATGTCACTAATATCGTAATTTTGCAATATGAAAGCACCATTAGCAGAACGCCTAAGACCTCAATCCCTATCTGATTATATTGGCCAGGAGCATTTAGTCGGCAAAACTGGAGTCATTGCTAAAATAATAAAACAAAATAGTTTACCCTCAATTATACTTTGGGGTCCGCCAGGCATAGGGAAAACAACACTTGCTCATATAATCGCCAATGAGTTGGAAAGACCCTTTTATAAATTGAGCGCGATAAGTAGTGGTGTTAAGGATATAAGATCTGTTATTGAAAAATCTAAACAGTCAGAAGGTCTTTTTAATCAAAAAACTCCAATTCTATTTATAGATGAAATTCACAGATTTAGCAAATCACAACAAGATTCTTTACTCGAGGCTGTAGAAAAGGGTTGGATTACTTTAATTGGAGCAACTACAGAAAACCCTAGTTTTGAGGTCATCTCTGCACTTCTTTCGAGGTGTCAGGTTTACACACTTAAGCCTTTCGAATCGTTACACCTTGATAAATTTATTGAAAAGAGCTTAATTCAGGATATTTATTTAAAAAACCTAAATATTGAAATAAAAGAAAGAACAGCTTTATATAGACTTAGTGGAGGTGATGCCAGAAAACTATTAAATATTCTTGAAATGGTTGTAAATCAATTCGATTCTGCACAAGTAATTGAGATAAATGATCAAATTGTGTATGAAACCATACAAGAAAAGCCTCTTAAATACGATAAATCAGGTGAGCAACATTATGATATTATCTCAGCCTTTATAAAATCTATTAGAGGCAGTGACCCAAATGCTGCAGTTTATTGGCTGGCCAGAATGATAGAAGGAGGAGAAGATATTAAGTTTATAGCCAGACGTTTGATCATTTTAGCATCTGAAGATATTGGACTGGCTAATCCAACAGCTTTAATTATGGCTAATAATACGTTTCAATCTGTCAACGTAATCGGTCTTCCTGAGGCAAGAATAATTTTAAGCCAATGTGTAATATATCTTGCGACATCCCCTAAGAGCAATTCAGCTTATGCGGCTATAAACAAAGCTCAGGAAATGGTAAGAAAGACCGGAGATTTAGAAGTGCCAATAGTTTTAAGAAATGCTCCCACTAAACTTATGAAGGAGTTGAATTATGGTAAGAATTATAAATATTCTCATGATTTTCCTGGTAATTTTGCTTTTCAGGAATTTATGCCAGACGAAATAAGTCATGAAAGTTTATACAGACCTGCTAATAATTCAAAAGAGAATCAGTACAAGTTATTTTTAGAAAAAAGATGGAAAGATAAATATGAGTTCTAAAAACCTATAATCTATTAAAAATCTTTTTTTGGACGGCGTCTTTGTTTTTAGCAAGGTACTCCACGACAATATCTCCTTCGGGAGTGAAATATGCTGCACCATCTATATTTTCAGAATCAAAGGTGTATGTGCCTTTATCTGCAAATTTTAAGGTCGCGAAAACTGTTTCACCCTTATCTTCGTAAAGAATGTAATCTTCACCCTCTTTAACCATCCAAAATTCTAATTCGCCTTCAGTGTACTTCGTGGATATTTCATCAAAAGACTTAGGCTTATCCTCACTAACTAAAACGGCTTGAGATTCCTCTGTATTGGTTTCAGTTTGCAAAAATTTATAGGACTCTGCTTGAAATTCTCTAATAGCCATTGTTAAGGCCTCCTTGTAAGAAGTGTCAAAATCCTTTTCCCTACTTGTCCCTTTGCTTTCAAAAACTAAATTTCCATAACAATTAAACAATTGAAATCTTAATTTTGACGAGAGAATGCTCCTGTCTTTCTTAACGTCTGCTCTCAAGGTTTCACATTTACTACTCACTACATGCTCCGGTATTTCTTCCCCTTCACTCATGTAGACTTCAAAACCCTCTTCCTGAAGCATGACTCTAGTAAGAATATTAAGCTGAAATTGATTAGGCTTTGCCGTAAAGTTGTATTGTAAAGGCACTATAACGTACTTATATTTTTTCTGAATCCCCTGCGCTACCACTTGAGTGCCTATTATTAAAGCGATTAAAATAATAATTTTCTTCATTTTTTTAATTTACAATAAACTCTTTAAATCATTAAGCTTTTCTACACTTCGAGTGTCAAATTTAGGTTTTTTGCCAAAATAAATTGTGTGCATTCCAAAATCTTTTGCACCTTTTATGTCGGCTTCGAGGCTATCACCAATCATCATTGATTTAGAAATATCTGCATTCGCTTTTTTGATTGCATATTTAAAAATTCTTTTATCTGGTTTTTTAAATCCGGAACCTTCAGCGGTTGTCACGGTTTTAAAAAAATGATTAATCTTCGACGATTTTAATTTTTTGTGCTGAATAATTTCAAAACCATTTGTAATAATATGAAGTCTGTATTTATCAGAAAGATATATTAAGATTTCTTCTGTATTCGGGAATAGATGAATTTGTTGTGACAAATATTTAATGTATTCATCAGAAATCATATTAATTAGAGTACTATCTGCTTTAAAAGATAAATTATCAAAAACTTCCTTAAGTCTATTAAATCTTAATGTTATGGTGTCAATCTCGTTGTTTCTGTACATAAACCAATATTTGAAATTAATAGGTTTATAAACTTTCATAAAAGCATTAACATCCAATTTTATATTATGCTTTTCAAAAATGAGATTAAATGTTATTTCTGAATTCTTTTCAAAGTCCCATAGTGTATGGTCCAAATCAAAAAAAATATCTGTGACTTTATCTTGATACATTTATTACTTTTTTTAAAAAACTAAAAATACGCTCTTTATCATTAGAATACTCAAAATCTGAATTATCAAATAAAAAAATATATTTTGTATTTGCAAACTTATTTTCTTCTATGCTTTTCAAAATTTCACTTTCATCAGATGTATTGTATGATTTAGAACTTAAAAAATGAGGCCTTATTTCTATTGGTGAGGCTTGCTCTAAGTTTAAATCGTAAAATAAGTATGGAGTGCATGTGCCTGCTCTAAAACCAACAAAATTATAATATCCCATAGAAAAGTCTTTTACAATCTCTGTTTTATCAAGGTTAATATAAAATTCCGGAAAATTGATTGATTGGTCTTTAATCATTATACTTTTCAACTCATGGTTAGCGATGTGCTCAAAACGTTTAATCTCTTTAATAAGTTGACCATTGTTTTTGATAGCCTCGTAACTGGGAAGTAAACCAATTTCACAATAATCTCCCATAGATTTTATAAGTTTCTTATACACTCTTTTTCTGTAGTTTACATTTTTAGTGTACAAGCTGTAGTCACCAAGTTGAAACATAAAATCCATATTTATTTTGTTGTCTTTTTTAAACTTTACCAAGTCATCATAAATATCATATGGATCAAGTTTTGGGTTTACCCATGTCTTAACACGGAGGGCTACATCTTTTAGTTTGAATCTTATGAAGTTATTTAAAAATCCAACAAAATTTCTGGAAATACCAAGCTTTCTATATTTAAAAGCTTGTTTAACAGCAATGTTAACTTGAAATTTATTTTCGGGTAAATTAAGATTCAACTCTTCAAACTTTTTCAATAAAACTTCAGAGAACTTAATCATCCAGATGTTTATAATAGGTTTTGTTAAGAAATCATTTTTGTACCCAAGGCTTTCTTTCGCCGGGTAATCTCCATTTTCGTTCTTAACGTGAGGTAGGTATTCTTCATATCTGGTCAGTAAATAGAAACTGGCTGAAAAAATATCATAGGGAATATCACTTTGAAGCGAAGTTTTAAAAAAGTAAGGTTGACCTTCCCATTCGTTTACAGTTACTTCCATGTCACTTACACCTTGTTCTCCTAATAGACCAAAAGATTGGATATAGACCTCATTGCCTAATCTTTGGTTAGCATATGAAAATTTTACTCCTTTGTGAGCTATAAAGGTTTCAATTTTTGTAGTAAAATTGATTCTCAACCCTAAAATTCTACCACAAACCTGGCGGAATGTATAATTAATTCTTGGCGTTAACCTTGGAACATAAATTAAGATCTCCATATTTACAACAGCTGTTCATCTGCAAAGCTAAAATAGCTTTTATCAGTAATTATTATGTGATCAAGTAGCTTAATATCTAATATTTCAGAAGCTTTTTTAATTTTTTCAGTCAGTTTTATATCGACATGACTTGGTTTTAAGGTGCCAGAAGGATGATTGTGAGAGAGTATAATGCCTACCGCACCATTTAGTAATGCTTTTTTAAAAATTAGCCGACTATCTACTATTGTACTGGTAATTCCTCCTTTGCTTATTTGGTGTTTGTTGATCACTTTATTGGAATTATCCAGCATTAAAATCCAAAACTCCTCATGTTCTAAGTCTATAAATGTGTTTTTTAAAACCTTATAGGCATCAATACTAGAAGTGATTTTAGGATATATAGGCATATCAGCTATGCCATTTCTCTTCCCAAGTTCCAAAGCTGCTATGATGCTTATTGCCTTTGCCTGACCAATGCCTTTATAGGCCATCAACTCTTCAATACTCATTTTACTTAAAAGTTTGAGCTGATGATCTTTATCACTTAAAATCTTCTTACAAAGATCTACAGCACTTTCATTTTTGCTGCCAGAACCAATCAGAATTGCTATTAGCTCTGCATCGCTTAAAGCTGCTCTGCCTTTTAATAGGAGTTTTTCTCTTGGCCTGTCATCTTCAGACCAAGACTTGATGGAAGTATAATTATCTAATTCAGGCATTTTTTAAAAATAGTAATTTTTATTGAAATCTACTTTTAACATGATTTAATAAGCCCTAGCCACGAAACTAAATAAGCTTATCTTTGCACGATATTTTTCTTCTGGTAACAAGAATAGACTCAAAAGAATGCAATATTTCAGGAAAATAATTCAGTTTGCTAAACCTTACAAGACCTATGCTATAGGGAATATAGTTTCAAACATCTTTTATGCCTTATTTGGCACTTTATCGTTTATATCGCTTATTCCCATGATAGATATACTCTTTAAAGAAGACCGAGAGCTTATTACAGAAAAACCAGTATTTACGAATATAACGGAAATTAAAGATTTCGTTTTTGATAGTCTGGCATTTTATATTTATGAATATTCAGGAGGCGATTTGTCAAAATCACTTATAATTGTTATTGGTCTTGTCGTGGTTTTATTTTTATTGAAAAATATTTCTAATTATTTAGCATTATATTTTATAGCTTTTTTGCGTAATGGTGTTTTGAAAGATTTAAGAAATGCACTTTACAAAAAATCTATTCAGCTCCCTTTGTCTCATTATTCAGAAAAGAGAAAAGGTGATACCATTGCAAGAATTAGCACAGACGTACTAGAAGTTCAACATTCCTTTTTGTCTATTCTGGAATTAATAATAAGAGATCCACTGACCATTTTATTCACAATTGGAGCAATGTTATTCTTAAGTCCAAAGTTGACTTTGTTTGTATTCATATTTATACCAATTTCAGGTTTTTTGATTTCTATTATTGGAAAATCTTTAAAGAAAAAATCTACCAGAGTACAAAATGAACAAGGTTATTTTTTATCCATTCTAGAGGAAACGCTTGGAGGATTGAAGATTATAAAAGGTTTTAATGCTGAACCTATCTTCAATAAAAAGTTTTCTGATTCTACCAAAAGGTTCTTCAATTTTTCAAATAATCTGATGAACAGACAGAATTTGGCGTCACCAGCTTCAGAATTTTTAGGGATTGTAGTAATTTCTGTATTACTTTGGTTTGGAGGTAATATGGTTTTGGTAGAAGAAAGTTTAGATGGTTCAACTTTTATTGGGTTTATGGGGCTTGCGTACAATATTTTAACACCGGCAAAAGCTATCTCAAAAGCTTACTATAACGTTAAGAAAGGTGACGCTGCTGCAGAGCGAATTCTTCAAATTCTTGAAACTGAAAATTCTATTAATGATAAAGACGATGCCAAAGACAAAGAGGATTTTGAGAAAAATATTGAACTTGAGGCTGTGTCTTTTAAATATGAAGAAGATTATGTTTTGAAAAACCTGTCAGTTAAACTATCTAAAGGGAAAACACTGGCGCTTGTTGGCCAGTCAGGAAGCGGAAAGTCTACCATTGCAAACTTGGTGACACGGTTTTATGATATTCAGGAAGGTCAAATAAAAATAGATGGGGTAAACATCAAGAATATTAAACAGAGTTCACTTAGAAATCTTATGGGGCTAGTTACCCAAGATTCAATTTTATTTAATGATACTGTAGCCGAAAATTTAAAAATTGGAAGCCCAAAGGCGACGGAAGAAGATATTATTCAAGCTCTAAAAGTGGCAAACGCTTACGGATTTGTAATGAATCTGCCTGATGGACTCAACACAAATATAGGCGACAGTGGGAACAAGCTAAGCGGTGGTCAGAAACAAAGATTGTCTATCGCCAGAGCGGTACTTAAGAATCCACCGATAATGATACTCGATGAAGCGACATCTGCTTTAGATACGGAAAGTGAAAAACTTGTTCAACAGGCCTTAGAAAATATGATGAAGAATCGTACCTCAATCGTAATTGCACATAGATTGTCTACCATTCAAAATGCAGATGAAATTGTTGTGATGCAGGAAGGAAAAATAGTTGAGCAGGGCAAACACATGGAGCTTATATCTAAAAATGGGGTCTATAAGAAATTAGTTGAAATGCAGTCTTTTCAAGATTAATTTATGAATCTGGAGGAAGAAAAAGATTTAATCAACAAACTTTGTTCAGGAAAGCACGCAGATGTTGCCTTTCAAAAGTTGGTAAATACCTACAAAGAGAGATTATATTGGCATATTAGATATCTACTAAAAAACCATCAGGATACAGATGACGTTCTCCAAAACACATTCATTAAAATATACAGAAACATAAAAAAATTTAAAGGAGACAGCCGTTTATACTCATGGATGTATAGGATTGCAAGAAATGAATCTTACACATTTTTGAAGAAAAGATCTAAACACTTAAAAATTAGTAGCGAAGAATTACAAGACCATATAGTCAATAATTTAGAAAGTGATGTGTATTTTGAAGGGGATGAAATAAAACTAAAATTACAAAGGGCAATTCGCACTTTACCGGAAAAACAAAAGGAGGTTTTTCAATTGAGATATTTTGAAGAAATGAAATATCAAGACATGGCAGAACTTTTAGGAACAACCGAAGGAGCGTTAAAGTCCAATTATCATCATGCTTCAAAAAAAGTAGAAGAATATCTGAAATCCAATTAAACTTTTTTGAAATTTAGTAGTCTATATAAAACATGAAACATTCAAATAACATATCAGAAATTTCTGGATACAAAGTTCCTAAAGCTTATTTTGAGAACTTCAAAGTTGATTTGGATAATAAAACCAAAATTGAAGATAAGTCTGGTTTTGTTGTCCCTGATAATTATTTTGATAACCTGAATATTGAAATTAGACAAGAAGCTAAAGTTAGAAAATTAAATGAATTTTATAAGACAATCGCTGTTGCGGCCTCACTACTAATTATTTTAGGCACACTTTTGTCAGGATTATTAATTAAAGAAACACCTGAAACCTCTTTTAATTTTAGTAAATTAGATCAATCAGAAATTGAAAGCTATTTGGAATATGAATTGATGATGGATAATGACGTTTACGTGGATGACGAAAACCTAGAATTAGACTTTAGCAAACAAGATTTGAAAGGAAATGCAGTCATTGAGAATATGGATGATAGTACATTAGAACAACTCATAGATTACTAATCACAATAAGTTATGAAACCTTTATTTTTTTTATTAGCTTTTCTAATTACATCTTTTGCTTTTTCCCAAAAGATGGAGGAGAACGATGTGAAGTCTTATAGAATAGCTTTTATAACCGAAAGACTTGACTTGAGCTCTGAAGAGGCAAAAGTATTTTGGCCAATCCATAATAAGCATAATAAGAGATACGATGAGCTTAAAGAAAATGTTTGGGAGCCCATTAAAAAGAAATTAAAAGCAATCGACGAATTATCAGACAAAGAAGCTGAATCTCTTCTTCAGGATTATAGAGATTATAGAAAAAAACGACTTGAGTATAGAGAAAAATTTATAAAAGAGCTTCTTACTGTAATTTCACCAAAAAAAGTGATGCAGCTCAAAAAAGCAGACTACGACTTCAACAAAGAACTGCTTAAGCAATACAAGGCGAATAACTAGGATCAATTCAATACAACCTCCATTTTTATTTATATAGATTTTAAAAAATAGGTTGCATGTCTAAATTTATCGTAAATAACTACATATTTAGTTTAATAACTATAAAAATAGTTGCATAACTAAATAAATAGTAATATGTTTGTTTTATAAACGTATTACTATGGAATTTCAAACACTTACCAATAGAGAAGAAGATATCATGAGAGCTTTATGGAAGCTCGAAAAAGCTTTTGTAAAAGAAATTAAAGCAGAACTCAATGAAGGTCTTTCCTACAACACAGTATCTACAATTACGAGAAATCTTGAAGATAAGCATTATGTAGACCATAATGTTTATGGCAACACCCATCAATATTTTCCTTTGGTAACCCAGGAAACTTATCAACTAAAGGTACTAAATCAAACCACAGATAATTTTTTTAAAGGTTCTTATAAAAACTTAGTTTCTTTCTTTGCAGAGAATGAAAAAATAAGTCAACAGGATTTAGAAGATATATTAAAAACCATAAACAAGAAATAATGGAAATAATAGTCTATCTCACCAAAGCTTCAGCCGTTATACTTCTGTTTTATCTCGTCTATTTAGCATTTATCAAGAGAGATACTTTTCATAATTTTAAAAGAGGGTTTTTGCTATTTGGCTTGGTTATAAGTGTCATTTTGCCATTGCTTAACTACCATACTTATGTTGATGCAGAGCCACCAATACAAGAAGAAGTTTTTACACCTACAGTTAGTTTTACCCAGAACGTAACGACTAGTAAAACCGTAATTCCTCAAATAGAAGCTAGACCGTCTAAACCAATAAACTGGATTGAAGTGTTCACATATATTTATTTTAGTGTAGCATTTTTCACTTTGACTTTTCTTATGCTTAATTATTTGAAGTTAAGTCTGAAAATTAGAAAGTTCAAGTTTGTAAAAAAAGAAAATCTAAAAATTTACGAAGTCGAAAACCTAAAAAGTCCTTTCTCATTCTTTAATAATATTATAATCAACAAATCCAATAAAAACACAACTGAACAACAAATGATTATTGCACATGAAAAAGTGCATGTTACACACTATCATTGGATAGATATTTTTCTCTCAAATCTTTTTTTAGCTGCTTTTTGGTTTAATCCCTTTCTATGGCTTTACAGAAAAGAAATCAAACAAAACTTAGAACATATTGCAGATAGTCAGGCGATTAAAAACTTAGAAAATAAAAAATCTTACCAATATTTATTACTCAATCAAGTTTTGCCGATTCCTCAAAATTTTGCTGAATCCTATTTTTTTCAACCTTCAATAAAACAAAGAATCATGATGATAAATAAATCCCAATCTTCAAATTTTAAAATGCTCAAAGGTCTTTTGATAGTTCCATTTTTAGTTTTTTTCTTTATTAATTTTCAAAATAAGGTCATAGCACAAGAAGTAGGAAATGAGAAAAATAAAGAATCAGAAAGTAAAGATGAGTCGATTATAAATAGGTTTGTAGAAAATATAAGTGATTCGTTAAAACGTAGAGGAATTTCCATAAGCAAAAATGTTAGCTTTAATAGTCTTCCAGAAATTACTTACTCTGTAAAAAATGTAAGTTATAAAGATGAAGAAAATCCTTTGCTGAGTAAGAAATCGCAACTAGATCCAAAAACTCATGTTGAAAAGCCCTTTGAAGTATTAAATGAACCAGCTGTGAAATCTAATGTGATTTATGGAAAAGGAAACAAAGTCTTAATTCTTAAAATTTCAAAAAAAGCTGATCAAGAATATTTAGATTATGTAAAAACCTTATTCAGAAATAAATATAAAATTTATCTCACTTACAGAAACGTTCACTTCGATGAAAATAATCAACTCACTTCATTAGATCTAAGTGTTTTAACTCGAGACGCCAAAACTGTTGACTATAAAATAGATACAAAAAACCCAATTGAAGATATATATTTTTATAGAGACTACTCCAAAGGAACCACTCCAGAAATTGGAATTGTAAATACACTACCAGAATTTCCTAAAGAAACTAAGAAAGGAGAACTTTTAACTAAAATTCAGATTGGTCCTGGAGATGATCATAAAATAAGCACCAAAAACGATGCTTCAAGAATACTTAATTTAAAAAACGTAGAAACCTTTATTATAAATGGTATGACCTATGAAGCGGATAAGTTAGACGACATGGTAGTATTGGTCAAAAAATATAAGTTAATAGATCAAAATACATTAGATGTAGAAGGCGATGTGTTTAGAGGTAATGAAATTGATGAATTCTTCAAAGCCAATAATAAAGCAAGCCTTAAAGTAGAAAATGCCTCTATGATTTCCTTTAAAAAAGGAGAAAAACCATTTGCGATGCTTGTAAACCAAAAGCCAAATGATATTGCAAAAGACTTAAAGCCCAAAAAGAAGCAGAACAAAATATTAGAAATTGTGAATGATGGTGAAGTAAGCCGTCTTATCATCACTATAAATAAAAATTCAAACAAAGAATATTTAGATTATATTGAGAAATACTTAAAAGAAGAACATGATATTAAAATGAAAACTTCAAAAATTAAGTATAATAATGATGGACTTCTAACAAGTATAAAAGTTCAAATCAAAACCAATGACGGCTTTAAAGGAAGTGCAAGTCAAATCAAATCTAGACCGATAAATGAATTTTACATCTTTCGAGACTTCTCAAAAAATACAAAAGTTCCTTTCGGCATTGGAAGTGAGTTACCTACTGAAAATAAAAAGGATATAGAGGGAAGAGTCATTTCAACATTTAAAATCAGTCCAGAAGGTTACAAAGCAGAAAATTCAACACCTCGAAAACAGAAATCCATCAATATAGATAAAGTTGAAAAGTTCATTATAAATGGAGAAGAATATGGTTTATTTACTGAAGAGCCGATGATGGTAATTATAGAAAGTTATGAGTTTATAAAGGAAAATAAATTAAAAATTACTGGTGAAGTTTTAAGAAATGAAGGATTGAAGAAATTTTATAAAAATGATTACGAAAGTAAAAATCCTAATGGTTCACAAATCATTTTTTTTCATGATTATAGAAAACCCTTGAGTATAAATTTAATAAAAACTGAGATTACCAAAATGAAAAATAATTAATCTATATATTATCTCTTAAATACGATTCCCTACTTTTGCAAATCAATTTAGATTATGCGTTTACATAGAAATTTGGTCTTTGCAGTCATGGATTGTTTGCAACTTATATTTAACAAGGGTGAATATGCAGACAAACAACTCCACAAAACATTGAAGCAAGACAAACGTTGGGGCTCAAGAGACAGAGGTTTTATAGCAGAAACTGTATATGATATTGTACGTTGGCAGAGACTATATGCAGAAATTGGCGATGCACACAAACCCTACAAACAAGAAGATTTATTTAGAATGTTTGCGGTTTGGGCAACTTTAAAAGGGATAAAACTACCAGAATGGCCACAATTCCACAATACACCAACCAGAAGAATAAAAGGTAAATTTGATGAACTCTCAAAAATCAGAAAGTTTAAAGCTTCTATTCCCGATTGGTTAGATAAACTTGGTCATAGCGAACTCAATGAATTATGGGAACCTGAAATTTACGCACAAAACGAAACTGCACCCGTAATTTTAAGAGCCAATAGATTATTAACGACCAGACAAAAGCTTATACGAAGCCTTGAGGAAGAAAATATTTTTTCAAGACCAGTTAAAACCCTATCTGATGGGATAGAATTGAATGAAAGAGCAGATGTTTTTAAAACTAATACCTTTAAAAAAGGCTGGTTTGAAGTTCAGGATACCTCCTCACAAATGGTTACCGAATTGCTTGACCCAAAACCTGGAATGAGAGTAATCGATACTTGTGCAGGCGCTGGTGGCAAAAGTTTGCATATGGCGTCTTTAATGGAAAACAAGGGTCAAATCATCGCTTTAGATATTTACAAAAAGAAGTTAGTTGAGCTCAAAAGAAGAGCCAGAAGAGCAAAAGCTTTTAACCTAGAAACTCGGCATATAGATAGTAGTAAAGTGATTAAAAAACTTAAAGATTCTGCTGATGCTGTTTTGATAGATGCACCATGTTCTGGTCTCGGCGTTTTACGAAGAAATCCAGATGCCAAATGGAAACTCACTCATGACTTTATCAATAGTATAAAGCAAACACAACAACAAATATTACAGAATTATTCAAAAATGTTAAAATCAGGAGGGATCCTGGTTTATGCGACTTGTTCAATTCTGCCTTCAGAAAATAGAGAACAAGTTGATAAATTTCTAGGATCTGAATTAGGGCAAAGTTTCAAGCTGATTTCAGATAAACCAATTTTTACGCATAAAACTGGTCAGGATGGATTTTATATGGCCAAACTTAAAAAGGAATAGTATTTGATATTCTATATTAAAGATTAAAACTGTTTATTATTATCATCTTTGCAATTAATATATTTATATGAAAGGATTTTTTACACTACTATTTACATTGACCTTGTTTACTGTAAGTGCTCAAGCACCACAGGGCTATTACGATAATGCACAAGGATTAACAGGATTTCAGTTAAAAACTGCTTTAAAAAATATAATAGATGATGTTGATGATGGTAATGGTCAGCCATTTCACAATCCACAACCATATTCTGATTTAGATAATGCTTATCCGCAGCCTAATTCAGGGTTTAGAGATGAATACACCTCTTTTGACAATGATGGCTTCTTATTAGACATTTATTCCGAAAATCCTATTGGAACCGATCCCTATAATCATGTTTTGGTATCAGACGAATGTGGTAATTACAACGCTGAAGGGGTTTGTTATAACAAAGAGCACTTATTGCCTCAATCTATTTTTAATCAACAAATGCCAATGAGAGGTGATATTCATTATGTTTTTCCTACTGACGGACAAGTTAATGGTTATCGTTCTAATTTTCCTTTTGGAGAAGTCAATACCCCAAATTTAACCACACAAAATGGAAGTAAAAGAGGTCCAAATGTTTATCCAGGTTACGCAGGTACTGTTTTTGAGCCGTTGGATGAATTTAAGGGAGACATTGCAAGAGGCTTACTATACTTTGCTACCCGCTATGAAGATCAAACTAATACCAGTGGCTGGGACAATCCAGATGATAATGTTTTAAATCAAAATAGTAGTCAATTTTATGATGATTGGTACATTGATATGCTATTAGACTGGCATGTGAATGACCCTGTTTCTCCCGAAGAATTAGACAGAAATAATAATGGATTTTCACATCAAAACAACCGTAATCCATTCATAGATAATCCAAATTTTGCTTTAGCCATATGGGATGAGGATTTCAGCAATCAAACTTTTAATAATTATGATGTTCTAATATTTCCTAATCCAGTTGTTGGGCAATTTTTAAACATTAAAACAAGAAATATTTCTAGTTATACCCTTCAAATATTTAATTTATTTGGAAAAGAAATATTCTCTCAGGATGTAAAAAATAATATCATAAAAGTTTCAGTAGAAAATTGGTCTTCGGGCATCTATCTGATCAAAATCAAGAATTCTAAATTCCAGGAAACCAGAAAAATAATAATTCCCTAACTTTTTATTTTCCATCAAACTGGTGTACAAACTCTTCTTGGTATTTTTCCCAGTCTTCTTCACTATTTACGTCCTTATAAGCATCTGTTTTAAAGAATTTCAAGTAGATTTCTATTTTCTGAGGGCTCAAGTAACCAGTGATAGGAGCAAGGAGTTTTAAATCTGCACCCATAAAAATAATAGTAGGATAGGCTTTTACATTCAAATAATTGGCAAACTGATGCTTCGAGTTTCGTCGGCTAGCTTTAGCTGGGTTGTAATCAGGATTTGTAAAAGTACTATTATTAAAATTTACAGTTGAATTTCCCTCTGCATTAAATTTCACAGCATAGAAATTTTCATTGATGTAATTAGCTACGTCGGGATTTCCAAAAGTGTATTTATCTAACATTTTGCAAGGACCACACCAACTAGTATAAACATCCATGATAATTTTACGGGGTTCTTGCTTGATAAGCTCTTGAGCTTCATCCATTGATACCCAATTCACGTTTTGACTATAACTTAAATGTATAGAGAGTAAAAATACAATTACGATAATTTTTCTTTTCATATCATCCATTTCTGTAAAAGTATAAACTATTATTGGGAGATGTTATTGTACATTTGGTATTATATAATAACAAGATGAAAAATCCGCCTTTAAAACGCCATAAAGCCCTTCAAAATCTGAGTAGGGAACATCACGATAGTTTGGTGTTTGTGTTGAGGTTACAAAAAGGCGTGGCAAATAAATCCTCAATAAAGGAAATGGAGGATTATATACAATGGTATTGGGAAGTACATCTTAAAGCTCACCTTGAAATAGAAGAAAATCATTTGTTTCCAATGCTTAGTAAAAATGAAATTTCTGTTGAAAAAGTGTATCAAGAACATGAACAGATAAAAAAAATAATTCGTCAACAGCCAAAGTCCAAGGAAAGTATTACGAACTTATTTCAGGTGCTAAAGGCACATATTCGTTTTGAAGAACGGGAATTGTTTATGCTTATACAGGATAAACTATCAAATCAGGAATTGGCAGAATTTGGTCTTATCCATTCTCGTCAAATAGAATGTGGACTTTGGATTAATCGTTTTTGGGAGCAGTGAAAAGTAAAAATTCACTGCGTAATATATTTCATCAAATCTTATTTGATATTATGTCTCAAGCCTATGAATCGTCTGGCTAAAATAAACCGTTATCAAAGCATCCCATTTTAGCTGAGAAGTGTATTAGTCTATACTTACGGACGCCCAGTTTTCCCCTCTTTTTATCCGATGTATTTGTGTGTCTGATACGCCAAAACGTTTTGCAATCATACTAATTCGATTTTTTTTGTTTTTTAGTTGACGTTTTATGATCTTCACCCTTCCTTCATTTAATTTACTATTTCTTAACACCCTACTCTTTCGATTTTTTTTCCATTCCGGATTATTGAATTGATGAAGCTCTTTTTCTCTCTTGGTAGCCCATTTCAGGTTTTCTACTCTATTGTCTGTTTTGTCGTAGTTAAGATGAATCACATAAATACCGTCATTCTGCTCAAGAAAATGTTGAGCTACGAGTTTATGGACATATCGTCCAGTAGATTTTTTGTTGATTTTTTGTTTAAGCGCAAGAGTTTGATAACCATTCGTAAAAGATTCTTTTACTAAATATTCTTCCTTGCCTTTACAATTTATAATTCGTCCATAATTTGAAATTTTGAAATTTTCATTTTCTGCAATTTTATCATCAAATTCAATTTTTTTCCAAATTTCATCTCTGTAACTTCTAATCATAAAAATTAAATTTATGCAATTTAATAAATTAAAATAAAAATTATAAGCAATGGAACCTCCTTTAAATCCTTTTTTTTATACGTTTGCCCCGCAATTTTAAAAAACAGAAAATCAAATCTTTCCTTTACCGAAAATTTTTTTAATATTAGTCTACATTATCGTGGAGGAATGAATTATTGCTTCTTAAGGTAATCTCATTATCATCATCATGTAAGGTTATTCGAGATAATTTACCCTGTTTTGCTTTTGGTTCTTCAAGTTCTACTCCTGCTCTTTTATACGCAGGTTGTTTTTCAATTTCGTCTATATTTTGGGCATTATTAAAGCGATAGTTAAACTGCTTCATTTTAGCCCTTCTCTCTGCAGCTCTCGCTTTTAATTCTGAGATTGACGCATTTAAAGGGTCTGTGCTTTCACTTGTTTCGTCTTGCTCTACGGAAGAATCTTTTTCAATTTTCTTTTCAAACTTTAGACTTTCGTCGCTTCCTGTGTTTCTGTTGCTCTCGGGTTTAATTTGGTCATCAAGAGTATATCTTTTTTCTTGTTCGTATTGATTTGGACTTACAACTTCAGGGTCATTAACTTCAATTGATTTTACATCCTTTTCTAAGTCGAAAATAACTTTCTTTTCAGAAGTATCTTTTGGAGTTATATTTTTTTCTGAAACTTTAGACTCAAATTCCTGGCTGAAAAGGTCAAACGTTAATCGTTGTTTCTGGTCTGTATTTTTTTCTTCAAAATTATCAGTTCTATCAATGATTTCAAATTCTTCTTCAGGACTTATAAACTCTACATCTACTTCAATATCTTTCATGTCTTCTGTTGTTGCCAAAAGACTATTTTCGTCAAAATTTTGTTCTTCTTCTAGCTTGACATCTTCCTCTTGTAAGTCCAGGTGATGTACTATTTTTTGTTCTTTATCCTTTTTTTCGTCTTCAAGATTTAGAGGTGTTGTCTTTTTGGTATTTTCTGAGAGGTTAACCTCTGCTTTCTGTTCATCTTCAAGCGTGTGAATTATTTTTTTCACCTCTGTATTTACAATTTCATCCTGTTGTTCTACATTAAATCCTGTTGCGATAACAGTTACAGAAATAGCATCGTCCAGATTTTCATCTTCCCCAACACCCATAATGATATTCGCAGAATTTCCAGCTTGAGATTGGATATGGTCATTAATTTCTCCAATTTCGTCAATAGTTATTTCATCTTTACCTGAAACAATTAGCAACAACACATTTTGAGCACCTGTGATTTTGTTGTCGTTAAGTAATGGTGAATCCAAAGCTTTTTCTATGGCTAGTTTCGAGCGATTTGTTCCAGAGGCCGTTGCAGAACCCATTATAGCTGTACCACTATTGCTTAAAACAGTCTTGGCATCTCTAAGGTCAATATTTTGAGTATAGTGATGTGTTATTACCTCTGCAATTCCGCGAGAGGCTGTTGCCAAAACCTCGTCAGCTTTTGAGAATCCGGCTTTAAATCCAAGGTTGCCATAAACTTCTCTAAGCTTGTTATTATTTATAACGATAAGTGAATCAACATTTTTTCTAAGTTTTTCTACACCTAACTGTGCCTGCTCGTTTCGCATTTTACCTTCAAACTGAAACGGAACAGTTACAATACCAACGGTAAGAATATCCATCTCTCTTGCCTGTTTGGCAATTACTGGAGCCGCACCAGTGCCCGTACCGCCACCCATGCCAGCAGTTATAAAAACCATCTTTGTGTTTTTATCAAGCAAATCCTTTATGTCATCTGCGCTTTCTACTGCAGCTTGCTCTCCAATTTCGGGATTTGCTCCTGCGCCAAGTCCTTCAGTAAGATTTACCCCTAATTGTATTCTGGTAGGAATAGGAGAGTTTTCCAAGGCTTGTGCATCGGTATTGCAAATTACAAAATCTACACCTTTTATGCCTTGCTTAAACATATGGTTGATGGCATTTGAACCGCCACCACCTACACCAATAACTTTGATGACGTTAGATTGATTCTTTGGTAAATCGAAAGCGATGTTGTCTATATCTTCTGTGCTCATAATATTGGTTTTTCT
>Ga0207419_1001241_pt1 | contig 19790 bp, 19 predicted proteins | sample ElkSloMetagenome_4_FD_184723 | JGI IMG/M metagenome (GOLD analysis project Ga0207419, IMG submission 184723) | Hot spring microbial communities from Elkhorn Slough, Monterey Bay, USA - MD2A (version 2) | ecosystem: Environmental > Aquatic > Marine > Intertidal zone > Estuary: Microbial mat ...
CTGCTCTCTCTCCAATTCCGGCAACACTTTATCTTTAAAAAGTTGATGAGACAAAACCGGTGAGTCGCCTGAATCACTATCAAACCAAGACTCATAGTTTTTTGAAATGAACTTATAAAATGCTGCATTAGCCTCCTTCTTCTGGGTTTCTAAAATTTCAGTCATAGAAGTGTCATCCAGTTGATCGAGTTCCATTTCCCAATACAACAGCTGCTTGTACAATTCAGACCATTCTTCATGAGAATTAACCATCGATAAATCCATGGAAATCTTTCTAAATGCCTGTTGATATTGTGATGTTGTATGTTCAGATACTAAGCGACTGTGATCGAGGTTCTTTTTAAGACTTAGTAAAATTTGGTTAGGATTTACTGGTTTTATGAGATAATCTGCAATTTTTGATCCAATCGCTTCTTCCATGATATACTCTTCTTCACTTTTCGTAATCATAACCACAGGAAGACTGTTTTGCTTGGATTTTATTTCAGACAAAGTATCAATTCCGGACAAGCCAGGCATGTTTTCATCTAAGAATACCATATCGAATCTATCCTGATCAATTGCCTCAAGAGCTTCCATTCCACTTTGGCAGGTGGTGACCTCATAATTTTTTTTATTCAAAAACATGATGTGCGGTTTTAGTAAATCTATCTCGTCATCTACCCAAAGTATTTTTATATTGCCCATATATTTATATTCGTTGAAATTAAGTCATACCTATCTTGAAAAAACAAAACAAGCTCAAAATTATAAACGACCCAATATATGGTTTTATTACCATTCCTACCGAACTGATTTTCGATATTATTGAACACCCTTATTTTCAAAGACTTAGGAGAATTTCTCAAATGGGACTTTCTCATTTGGTTTATCCAGGAGCTCAACATACCAGATTTCAACATGCCTTAGGCTGTATGTATTTAATGCAAAAGGCGATAAGAACACTAAAATTTAAGGGTGTAGAAATAACAAAAGCTGAAGAAGAGGCGACACTTATTGCTATATTATTACACGATATTGGTCACGGACCATTTTCTCATGCTTTAGAAAACAGTCTTATTGAAGGCTTGGACCATGAGATGCTTTCCTTAAAATTTATGGAAAAATTAAATGAAAAATTTGATGGAAAACTAAGTTTGGCAATCAATATCTTCAAGGGCACTTATAAAAAAACATTTTTAAATCAATTAGTATCAAGCCAGTTAGATATCGATCGCCTGGATTACTTAAAGCGAGACAGCTTTTATACTGGCGTTGCCGAGGGTAACATCAATTCTGACCGACTGATTGCCATGCTAAATATTAAAGATAATAATCTGGTCATTGAAGAAAAAGGAGTTTACTCAGTTGAAAAATTTCTATTGGCCAGACGATTAATGTATTGGCAGGTCTATTTACATAAAGCTGGTCTTGGCGCAGAATTAATTCTCATAAAAATTTTAAAAAGAGCAAAACATTTAATTAAATCGGATGACAATCTATGTTCCAATTCTACACTAAATTACTTTTTGAAGCATAACATTTCAACAGAATCTTTTGAGGATTCAATTTTAGCGGACTTTTCAAAGCTTGATGATTATGATATTGTATCTGCTATCAAGCAGTGGCAGGATTATCCCGATAAAGTGCTAAGCTCGCTTTGTAAAATGGTCATCAATAGAAGGCTTTTCAAAGTTAAATTGAAAAAGAAGCCATTTAAAGAGAAAAAGGTTAAAGAAATTAAAAATAAAATTATAGAATCTTACAAGCTTTCAATCCAAGATGCAGAGTATTTTATGTATCAAGGAACGACTTCGAATCAAGCTTATAATTATGATTATCAAAAAATAATGATTCTTTTTAAAAATGGAAAAATCAAAGAAGTTTCAGAAATATCGGATCAGCTTAATTTAAAAACTTTGGCTCAACCGGTGGTAAAGTTTTATATCTGTTATCCTAAAGATATTAGTTAACTTTTTTTTCTATTTTTGCCAGAATGAAGTTTAAAGCAAGTCAAATAGCACAAATACTTGAAGGTACCATAGTTGGAGACGATAATGCTGAAGTAGATAAACTTTCAAAAATTGAAGAGGGCGAGAATGGTTCTCTAACCTTTTTAGCCAATCCAAAATATACTTCGTATATATATACCACAAAAGCCAGTATATGTATTGTATCGGAAGAATTCGAAGAAACTCAGGAGATCAATACAACCTTAATTAAAGTAAAAAATCCTTACGAATCTTTTTCAAAACTGCTTGAATATTACAACCAAATCAAGCTTAATAAGTCCGGAATAGAAGAGCATTCTTATATTTCTGATTCTGCGAATCTGGGAGATAATATCTACGTTGGTGCTTTTGCATATCTTGGAGACAATGTAAAGATAGGCAACAATGTAAAAATCTATCCCTACTCATATGTTGGTGATAATGTGGTTATTGGTGATGATTCCGTCTTATTTCCCGGCTGCAAAGTATATTCTGAAACCCAGATTGGAAAACATTGTGTGATTCATGGAAACGCTGTGATTGGAGCTGATGGTTTTGGGTTTTCGCCAGACAACACAGGAGCTTATAAGAAGGTTCCGCAAATCGGAAATGTAATAATTGGAGATCATGTAGATGTCGGTGCCGGAACTACTATAGATAGAGCGACTTTAGGATCTACAGTAATAAAGGACGGTGTAAAACTAGACAATCAAATCCAAATAGCTCATAATGTTGAAATAGGTAAAAACACTGCTATTGCCGCTCAGACGGGCATTGCAGGTTCAACAAAAATTGGAAAAAACTGTCTAATTGGCGGACAAGTTGGTATTGTTGGTCATATCACTATTGGAGACCGAGTTAAAATACAAGCACAAACGGGAATAGGTAGAAATGTAAAAGACGATGAAGTCCTTCAAGGTAGTCCAGCGATAGGATACGGAGATTTCAATAAATCCTATGTTCATTTTAAAAACTTACCAAAGCTTATCAAAAAAATAGATTCATTAGAAAAAAAACTTCATACATATGAAGAAAACCGAACCAAATAATCAAACTACAATAGAAAATGAAGTCAGCTTAGAAGGTGTTGGACTTCATACAGGTAAGAATGTAAAAATTACTTTTAAACCTGCAATAGCCAATCATGGTTATGCTTTTCAAAGAGTTGATTTAGAAGGACAACCCATCATACCAGCTGATGCCAATTTAGTAACTGATACCCAAAGAGGTACAACACTAGAAAAAAATGGTGTGAAAATTCAAACCACAGAGCACGTCCTAGCCGCATGTGTAGGTTTAGATATTGACAATGTTTTAATTGAATTAAATGCATCTGAACCTCCGATCATGGATGGATCGTCAAAATTTTTTGTTGAAGCACTTGAAAGTGCAGGTAAGGTTGAACTTGAAGCTGAAAGAGAAGAATATATCGTAAAAGATGTAATTTCTTTTGCAGATGAAGACGGCTCTGAGATAATCTTAATGCCTTCCGATACCTACAAAGTGACCACAATGGTAGATTTTGGCACGAAAGTTCTTGGAACTCAGAATGCTTCAATCAGTTCAGTAAAAGAGTTTAAAAAAGAAATATCCAACGCCAGAACCTTCAGTTTTTTACATGAAATTGAAATGCTCTTAGATCATGGATTAATTAAAGGTGGAGATTTAAATAACGCTATTGTTTATGTAGATAAGGAGTTGAGTCCTGAAACTGAAGAAAAACTCAAAGGAGCATTTGGTAAAGAAAATATAAGCATAAAATCCAATGGTATTTTAGATAACCTGACCTTACATTATCCAAATGAAGCCGCAAGACACAAACTTCTTGATGTACTTGGAGATCTTGCTCTGACAGGCACTAGAATAAAAGGAAAAGTAATAGCCAATAAACCTGGTCATACCATAAATACTCAATTTGCAAAAAAACTTGCAAAAATTATAAAAACTGAAAAAAGGAATAAAGTACCTCAAATTGACCTTAATTCTGTTCCACTTTTTGATGTCACTGAAATCATGAACAGACTGCCTCACAGGCCGCCATTCCTTCTTGTAGACAAAATATTTGAATTGTCTGACAAGCATGTGATAGGGATGAAAAATGTGACTATGAATGAGCCTTTTTTTGTAGGTCATTTTCCTGGACAACCGGTTATGCCTGGCGTTCTTCAAGTTGAAGCCATGGCTCAAACCGGAGGCATTTTAGCATTGAGTACAGTTCCTGACCCCGAAAATTACTTAACATTTTTCATGAAGATGGATAATGTTAAGTTTAAACAAAAGGTACTTCCAGGCGATACTCTATTATTCAAATTAGAATTAATTTCACCGATTAGGCGTGGTATTTGCCACATGCAGGGTTATACCTACGTTAATGGCAAGCTTGCTTCAGAAGCTGAACTAATGGCTCAAATTGTGAAACAAAAATAAAATTTATGAATCAACCACTAGCCTATGTTCATCCTGGCGCAAAAATAGCTAAAAATGTTGTTATTGAACCTTTTACGACTATTCACAATAATGTTGTTATTGGGGAAGGTTCCTGGATTGGCTCAAACGTTACTATCATGGAAGGCGCTCGAATTGGAAAAAATGTAAGCATATTTCCAGGCGCTGTAATTTCAGCAATTCCTCAGGATAAAAAATTTGAAGATGAGGACACTGTCACAGAGATAGGTGACAATACCACAATACGAGAATGCGTAACGATAAACAGAGGTACATCAGACCGTAATAAAACTAAAGTTGGGAAGAATTGTTGGATTATGGCGTATTGTCACATTGCTCATGATTGTATTGTTGGCGATAATTGCGTATTTTCTAATAATAGCACATTAGCGGGCCACATTACTGTTGGAGATTATGTTGTTTTGGCAGGAATGGCAGCCGTTCAACAATTTTGCAGCATTGGTCAACACGCTTTTATAACCGGTGGATCTTTAGTAAGAAAGGATGTCCCGCCTTATGTAAAAGCAGCACGGGAACCTTTATCATATGTTGGTATAAATTCAGTTGGTTTGCGTCGAAGAGGTTTTGACACTGAAAAAATCAGAGAGGTTCAAAATATCTATCGAATATTATATCAAAAAAATTATAACAATACCCAAGCCCTTTCAATAATTGAAGCAGAAATGGAAGCTACTCCAGAAAGAGACGAAATTCTTCAATTTATTAAGGATTCTCAACGCGGTATTATGAAAGGTTATTTCTCTAATTGATTCTTATTAGTTAATATTATGAAGTAATGAGTATGGAGTGTGGAATGTTCAGTATGTATTATAAGGTGTGAGGAATTTGACAAATAAACAAACTAAAAAGTTACAGATGAGAGTTCAGGATTTAATTGCTTACAAAATAGGTTTTGACTTAGCGATGAAAATCTATGAGATTTCAAAAAAATTCCCAAAAGAAGAAATCTACTCACTTACGGAGAAGATAAGAAAATCTTCAAGACGTGTTTGTGCAAATTTGTCTGAAGCCTATAACAAGCGAAGATATCAAAAGCAATTCATATGTAAACTGACAGATGGCGATGCTGAAAATGCTGAAACTCAAATATGCCTAGAGTTTGCTTTTGCATCTGATTATATTAATAAAAGAATATTTATAGTACTGAGGAATGAGTCGATTGAAATCTCAAAACTGTTCAATTTCATGATTCTTTACCCTGAAAAGTTTGGCTCAAAAGCACTCAAGATTTTATGAAAAATATTAATAATTATACTAGACACTAAATACTATAAACTAGCTACTTAAAATTAAACAAATGGCAACTACAAGTGATATCAGAAATGGTTTATGCATCAAATACAACCATGATATTTTTAAAATTATTGAATTTTTACATGTTAAACCAGGCAAAGGACCTGCATTTGTGAGAACAAAATTAAAAAGTGTTACTACAGGAAAAGTTATAGAAAATACATTTTCTGCAGGACACAAAATTGATGATGTTAGAGTTGAAACTCACAAATTTCAATACCTATACAAAGATGGGGAATTCTATCATTTTATGAATGAAGAGGATTACACTCAAATCAGACTTCTTGAAGCCGCGTTAGATATGCCTGGCTTAATGAAAGAAGGTGAAGTTGTAACCGTCATGATAAACACCGAAAACAATGAACCTCTTTCTGTTGAAATGCCTCCACATGTTATGCTTGAAGTCACTCACACAGAGCCAGGAGTTAAAGGAAATACGGCTACAAATGCTACAAAACCAGCAACTGTTGAAACAGGCTTTGAAGTGAATGTTCCATTATTTATTAACGAAGGAGATAAAATAAAAATCGAAACTGAAAAGGGAACTTATAAAGAAAGAGTCAAATAATAATATTTTCGATCAAAAGTTTATTTCGTCTTATTTTATTTTTAAAAAATGAAATTTCCTGCTCCACATACTTTAAAGCAAATTGCTACAATAATTGATTCGTCATTTGTTGGAAATGAAAATTTTCAAATAACAGGCATGAACGAAATACATGTTATTGAACCTGGTGAAATCGTTTTTGTAGATCATCCAAAGTATTATGATAAGGCGCTTCAATCAGATGCAAGTGTGATTTTAATCAATAAAGAAGTTGATTGTCCTGATGGTAAGGCTCTTCTTATTTCTGACGATCCTTTCAGAGATTTTAATAAACTAACAGAATATTTCAAACCTTTTAAACCTGCGACTAAGCTTATTTCTGATACTGCAATCATTGGTGAAAATACGATCCTACAGCCAAACTGTTTTATTGGGAATGAAGTGAAGATTGGAAACAATTGTATAATACATCCAAATGTGAGTATTTACGACAACACCATAATTGGTGATAATGTTGAGATTCACGCTGGATCGGTTTTGGGCGCGACTGCATTCTACTACAAAAACAGGCCGGAAGGCTTTGATCAACTAAAGTCTGGAGGAAGAGTAATTATTGAAGATAATGTAGACATAGGGGCAAATTGTACAATAGACAGAGGAGTTACAGGAGATACCACTATCAAAGAAGGCACTAAATTAGACAATCAAATTCAAATCGGTCATGATACGGTAATTGGCAGAAAGTGTCTGATAGCATCCCAAGTTGGTATTGCAGGTTGCGTGGTTGTTGAAGATGAAGTGACAATTTGGGGACAGGTTGGTATTGCCAGTGGTTTAAACATCGGAAAAAAAGCAGTAATCCTTGCAACTTCCGGTATTAGCAAAAATTGTGCACCTGGCACAACATATTTTGGTTCACCAGCTGCAGATGTTCGAAAAAAGTACAAGGAATTAGCCTACATCAATAGAATACCTGATATCATTAATCAATTGAAAAAAAAATCAAAATGAGCAACAAAGAGCTTATCTTAGACTTTCTTAATTCAGACTATTACCAAGACAAATCTACCTATGACCATTACATGCATAAGGATGTTACGATCAGTTGGAATAGCAGTGAGGGTTTTTCAAAATTGAATTATCAAGAATTCTTAGAAATTGTTCTAGGAATGGGAAAAACCTTTACCAGTTTAACCGCTGAAATTAGTCACGCTATTGTACAAAAAGATAAAGTCGCCGTCAGATTTACATATAATGTTGAAACTGTCGAACATCCTGAAAGTACGGCCTTAGGTCATTTTTTTAGCTTTTGGGAGATAAAAGATGAAAAGCTATTTAAGATATATTTGATGAGTCATCCGGCAGATGAAACACCAGATAACATTACTTCTTACCTTACCGTGTAATCTAAGGATGTAAAAGACCTTAAATAGCTTTATAAAATCAACTAAAAAAATTACTTTTGTTTCAAATTTAAATTGCAATTATGAGCGTATTAGTCAATAAAGATTCTAAAATAATAGTTCAAGGATTTACAGGAAGTGAAGGAACATTTCACGCAGGACAAATGATAGATTATGGAACCAATGTTGTTGGTGGAGTCACGCCTGGCAAAGGTGGAACAACACACCTTGACAAACCAGTTTTTAACACAGTTGCCGAAGCTGTTAAGGAAGTTGATGCAGATACAAGTATCATATTTGTCCCGCCAGCATTTGCTGCAGACGCTATTATGGAATCGGCCGATGCAGGTATTAAAGTGATTATAGCAATTACTGAAGGTATTCCTGTTGCGGATATGATTAAAGCTTCTAATTACATAAAAGATAAAGATTGCAAACTCATTGGTCCTAACTGTCCCGGTGTAATTACCCCTGAAGAAGCAAAAGTTGGTATCATGCCAGGTTTTGTTTTCAAAAAAGGCAAAGTGGGTATCGTATCAAAATCAGGAACTTTGACTTACGAAGCTGCTGACCAGGTCGTGAAAGAAGGCTTAGGTATCACAACAGCTATTGGTATTGGTGGTGACCCAATTATTGGAACAACTACAAAAGAAGCTGTTGAATTACTTGTGAATGATCCTGAAACGGAATGTGTTGTGATGATCGGAGAAATAGGTGGACAGCTCGAAGCTGAGGCTGCGAAGTGGTATAAAGATAGCGGAAGCAACAAACCCGTTGTTGGTTTTATTGCTGGTGAAACAGCTCCAGCTGGTCGAACCATGGGGCATGCCGGTGCTATTGTTGGTGGCAGTGAAGACACCGCTCAGGCTAAAAAGAAAATATTAAGAGAAAGCGGAATACACGTGGTTGACTCACCGGCCGAAATTGGTAAAAAAGTATCTGAGGTTTTAGCATAAAGCCCGGAACCTATGTATTACTCAAATAACAAAAAAGCTCGGAATTTCCGAGCTTTTTTAATCTGTTAATTTATTTGAAAAAAATTAAACCACACCTTGGGCCATCATTGCATCGGCTACTTTAACGAATCCGGCAATATTAGAACCCTTAACGTAATCTATATAACCATCTTCCTGCTTACCATATTTTACACAAGACTCATGAATGCTTTCCATGATGTCTTTAAGTTTTTTATCTACTTCTTTTGACGTCCAGCCGTAACGCATAGCATTTTGAGTCATTTCAAGGCCAGATGTCGCTACACCGCCAGCATTAGCAGCTTTACCAGGGGCAAATAAAATTTGTGCCTTTTTAAACACCTCAACAGCTCCAGCGGTACAAGGCATATTTGCACCTTCTGCAACCAACAAAATACCATTCTCAACTAGTTTTTCGGCATGATCTTCACAGAGTTCATTTTGCGTAGCACACGGGAACGCTAAATCTGCTTGTATCATCCATGGTACAATACCTTCATGATATTTTGCGCTTGGATATTCTTCTAAATACTCTTTAATTCTACCTCTTCTATTATTTTTGAGATCTTTGATAAATTTCAATTTATCCATATCAATACCATCTGGGTCGTACATACAACCCTGAGAATCTGACATGGTCAATACTTTCACACCTAATTCAATTGCTTTTTCCGTTGCAAATTGAGCTACATTACCAGAACCAGATATCAACGCTGTTTTACCGTTTAAAGAATCTCCTTTTGTTTGTAACATACTCTGAGCAAAATACACTGCACCATAACCTGTAGCTTCAGGTCTAATCATTGAGCCTCCAAAAGACAAACCTTTTCCGGTAAGGATCCCATTAAATTCGTTTTGAAGACGTTTATACTGACCAAATAAATATCCGATTTCTCGTGAGCCAACACCTATGTCTCCAGCTGGCACATCTGTATCTTTGCCTATGTGCTTATACAACTCAGTCATAAAACTCTGACAAAAACGCATGACTTCAAAATCAGATTTTCCTTTCGGGTCAAAATCTGAACCACCTTTACCACCTCCTAGAGGTAATGTTGTTAAACTATTTTTGAACACTTGCTCAAAAGCAAGAAATTTTAATACACTTAGGTTTACCGTAGGGTGAAATCTTAATCCACCCTTATATGGCCCAATTGCAGAATTCATCTGGACTCTATAGCCTCTATTTACTCTTACTTTATTCTTATCATCCAACCAGGTAACTCTAAACATAATCACCCTTTCAGGTTCGGTCATTCGGGTTAGCAGTTTATGTCCTTTGTACTCAGGATTTTCATTTTCAAAAGGAATGACTGCTTCTGCAACTTCACGAACAGCCTGGATAAATTCTGGCTCGTTAGGATTGCGAGTTTCTACAGAATTTACAAATTTTTCAATTTTTGATTTCATAAATACGAATATGATAAAATATTAAACGATTTTTAATAATATACAAATATAGATTAATTTTTCAGTCTTAGATTAAAGTATTAACAAACTAAAATGATAATCTATTTCAATTTTTCGAAAAATTTCAATGAACTTAATTTTAAAAAATAACTAAATTGTTTTACTAGTATTATTTTCAATAAGTTTGAATTTTTATTGATGTTTTAAGACTCAAAACAATATTCATAAAGATATAGTTGTTAGTACATGATGAATAAAATTATATTTTTTATAATCCTGATATTTACTTTAAAAAGTACTGCTCAGGATTTTTCCGATCAATGGACTGGTTATTTTTCGTATTTAGACATAAGGGGAGTTTCAACTGGTAATGGTCGTATTTATGCAGCAGCCCAAAACGCTATTTTCGACTACAATCCATCATCTGAAGAGGTCTTGATTACAGACGCTATAAGTGGTTTGGAAGGGAGCGATATTTCAGCCTTATACTATTCGGAGAACTTTAACCTATCTATCATTGGGTATGAGAATGGACTTCTACAGGTTGTAATGGATAACAACGGGCAGGTTTTTACGATTGTGGATATTCTAAACAAACAAACTATTGCTCCAGACGTCAAGCGAATCAATCACTTTTTTGAATTTGAAGATAAATTATTCATTTCAACAGAGTTCGGCATTGCTGAATATAATTTAGCTAATCTAGAGTTCGGTGACTCTTTTTTTATTGGGAATAATGGACAGCAATTAGAAATTACACAAACAACCGTCTTTAACGATATTATTTATGCATCTACACTAGGCGGAGGCATCAGGTTTGCTAATGTGACTGATCCTAGCCTGGTGGATTTTGAAGTTTGGAATGGATTTGGTTCGCCTAATTGGCGTGGAATTTTAGACTATAACAATCAATTACTAGGCATCCAAAATGGAAATAGATTTGTAGAGATAGTAAACAATATTCCTACGCTTATCAGACAATTTAATGATCCCATTCTTCAATTTGAGATTTATGAAAATTATTTAATTATAGTCACTAAAAATTCCGTGCACATTTTCAGTGAAAATTTAACAGAAATAGGATTTATAGATAGTATCATTGACGAAGAAGAAACTCTAACTTCAAATTTTTCGAATGCTGCAGTTCTAAATGATGTGCTATACATTGGTGATTCTCAATTGGGTTTATTACAAATGGAAAGTTTTAATTCGTCAAATTTTGTAAATATAAGTCCAGATGGACCTATACTTAACTCTGTATTTAGCCTCACCTCGTTTCAAGACGAATTATGGGTGGCTTATGGAGAATATACCGAATTTCTAAATCCATTTCCCTTGAATAACCGCGGAGTAAGTCATTTTACAGGAGAAGGCTGGTCTAATTTAAGCTTTAATGATCTAAATGAAACCCGAGTTATCACTGATATAACCGTCGATATTGAGAATCCAAACAGGGTATACCTATCAAGTTTTATTGATGGTTTAGTAATATTAGAAAATGAAGAAGTTGTTGATATTTTGAATTCGTCGAACAGTAACATTGAAAATACAGTAGGTGGTAATGGACAGCCTGTTATAGGTGATAATAGAATTGGCGCCTCAGTGTTTAATTCAAGCGGAGACCTATATTTTAGTAATGCCCTTACTGAAAATCCTCTAAAGAGACTTTCAGGAAATAACCAAGTCCAAATTGCAGATATTTCTGACGTTTTAATTGAGCCATTAGTTTCAAGTTCTGCAAAAGTTGCCGCTGATAATTCTGGGAACGTTTATTTGGCCACAGTCAATCTGGGTATTTTTGGTTTTCAACCTTCTACAGGAATATCTGGAAAAATAGCTTCAGATGTAGACGGTGTAGATTTTCCGGATGTATTCAACGCAAATCCATCCATTACAGCTTTAGAATTTGACAATAACAACAGACTCTGGATAGGGACCGGCGAAGGATTAAGGGTATCCTTCAATCCGCAAGCGATGTTTGATGACAATGCTCAGCTAAACGTCTCCCCTATTATTTTTCTGGAAGATGGTGTTGCTCAGGAATTACTATTTGAACAAGCCATAACCGACATTAAAACTGATGGCGCTGGGAATGTGTGGATTTCTACCGCAGACTCGGGAGTTTTTCAAGTAAATTCTACTGGTCAGGAAATATTGAATATATTTAATCAGGATAATTCTCCTTTGCCATCAAATACAGTTTTAAGCGTAGATATAAATGGTAAAACTGGAGAAGTTTTTTTTGGGACTTCACGTGGTTTAGTTTCCTTTCAAAGCAGAATTACGGATGGTGTTGATAATTTAGAAAATGTAAGAGTCTTCCCAAATCCAATTAGACCTGGTTTCACAGGAACAGTAACTATAGACGGTCTGACTGACGGCGCTAATGTTAAGGTTACAGACATTACGGGAAATTTGGTTTTTGAAGAATTTGCCTCTGGTGGAAGTGTACAATGGGATACGAGAGCTTTTGGTAAACACAAGGTTTCATCTGGCGTTTATATGGTACTCATCACTAGCGAAGATCAATTGGAAACACAAGTTTCTAAAATTATGATAATTCGATAATGTATTATAATACAAAGGCAATAGTTCTTTCAAGTCTAAAGTTTAAAGATGCAGATCTAATCGTTAAATGCTACACAGAATCTGTTGGAACTGTCAGTTTCATGGTCAAAGGTGTTTTAAAGTCAAAAAAAGGAAAACTCAGACCCGCAACGTTTCAGGTATTCAACATATTGAACATTGAATTTTTACATAGAAATAAAGGTCAGCTGGAATATTTTAAAGAGGTAAAAGTGGAAAAACACCTTAACTCTATCCATACAAATGTTTATAAATCTTCTTTGGTCATGTTTACTTCAGAAATTTTAAAAACAGTGATTTTTGAAGAAGAGGCTAATCCTGCATTGTTTAAATACCTAGAAGAAAGTATATTATATTTAGAAAAAGCCAATCTATTCGCTAATTTTCATATTTCATTTCTAGTTAAACTATCTTCTTTTCTTGGATTTTCTCCGCACAATGCAACTCAGGGTAATCAAATATATTTTAATCTAAATGAAGGGCATTTTGAAGACACTGAAACCAAGTATACTTTAAGCTATTCACATTCTTCCATCCTTTCTAAATTTTTGAGTTCTAGCTTAATGGAAAGTGATAATATTAAGTTAGATAAGGAAGACAGAAAAGATTTTTTAAAAATTATGATTTACTATTTTGAATTACATATTGATGGTTTTAAAAAGCCAAAATCTTTGGAAGTGATTGAAAGTATTTTTAATTAGTACTTAACAGAGACACCACACTAGGAAAGCGTATGAAAAAAATGAATTCTACTGAATTGAATTTTTGCGAAAAGTAGTCTTGATAGATAAGGCTTTTGATCTTAAATGAATATTCATTATTTTATATATAAATAAAAAAAGCCCAGTATAATACTGAGCTTCATAGTAGCGAGGAGCAGTCCCGAATCCCAAAACTTCGGGAGGTAGAACTACCAACTAGAAATGAAAAAAGCTCAGTAACCACTGAGCTTTAAAGTAGCGAGGAGCAGAATCGAACTGCCGACCTCCGGGTTATGAATCCGACGCTCTAACCATCTGAGCTACCTCGCCAAAATTTTGGATTGCAAATATAAAATTATTATGATTTCCAGCAATCGAATCAAGGCAATATATTTTGATTATTAATATAAAACTAATTTCACAGGGTAAAATAAATAAATTCTGAATTTTATGTATTTACTTTTGCCCTTTCAAATAAATGTATATATTGCTTTTCTTAAAATTTTAGATACATGGATGAGAAAGTTAAATATGAATTAGAGTTTCCTATACAGGCTTCACCCAGCCTTTTATTTCAATATATTTCGACACCATCTGGTTTAAGTGAGTGGTTTGCAGATAACATTAATTCACGAGGTGAAGTTTTCACCTTTATTTGGGGAGAAAGTGAAGAGGCTGCAAAACTTTTAACGAAAAAAAGTGGTGAAAGAATTAAAATGCGCTGGCTGGATGATGAAGACACCTCATATTATTTTGAAATGAGAATCCAGGTAGATGAAATCACCAAAGATGTTTCTTTAATGGTTACAGACTTCGCGGAGGAAGATGAAATAGATGAGAGTAAAATGCTTTGGGAAAATATGGTTTCTGATCTAAAGCAAGTTCTGGGCTCTAAGTAAGATTTTATTTATGCTAAATATAAATGGCCAAATTTTAGAAGATGAGGATTCTAAAATTTCAGTCAAAAATAGAGGCTATCAATACGGCGACGCTCTTTTTGAAACCATAAGGGTTATTAATTCTAAAGTTCTTTTCTGGGAATCTCATTATTTTAGACTGATGTCTTCGATGAGACTTTTACGAATGCAAATACCTATGCACTTTTCTCCAGAAAATCTTGAAACTGAAATTTTAGATACAATAAAAGCTAACAATCTCCAAAATCACTCTGCAAAAGTAAAAATTAATATAAACAGAAAGTTCGGCGGATTATATAATCCCGAGAGAAGAGATATTGATTATATCATCTCATGTGAAAAAATTGACAATCCTTTTTTTGTTATCAATAAGAATAAATACGAAATTGAGTTGTTTAAAGATCACTTTATCAATTCTGGATTGGTTTCAACTCTTAAAACCAACAATAAAATAATTAATATACTAGCTAGCATTTATGCAACTGAAAATAAATATGAAAATTGCTTACTGCTTAATGAGAAAAAATCAGTAGTTGAATTTACCAATGGTAATATTTTTTTAGTCAAGGGAAGTAAAATAAAAACACCGCCTTTAGCCGACGGTTGCCTTAAAGGTATTATTAGAGAAAAATTAATTGAAATTTTAGAAAAATCTGATGATTACGAATTAGCTGAAGAAAGTATTTCACCGTTTGAACTTCAAAAGGCTGATGAAATGTTTATGACTAACGCAATCACGGGTATACAACCTATTTCTAAATACAGAAAAAAAGAATATTCTAATTCAATTTCAAAAAGTCTTGTAGGAAAACTCAATGCTCAAGCCAGACTAGCTTAATTGTAGTTAAAGTTATCTGGTGCGTTAGACCAAATCAAAAATTCACCTCCAATAGATTTTACTTTTTCATTCCAAAAGGAGGGCTTATCGCAATTAATAAGCTCCTCGGGATCAATTTTTTCCTGAAGCAGCCACACCTGATTTTTTATTTCTTCTCTCAGCTGTATGTCTGCCCAACCTGAATATCCAAGAAAGAATTTGATTTCGTTTACTTTAATTTTGCTTGAGTTTATTAAACTAATCACATTTTTATAGTTGCCACCCCAAAATAAATTGTCACTAATATTAATTCCACCTGTAATGAGATCAGGTCTACTATGAATAAAGTATAATTTGTCTTTTTCTACCGGACCACCATCAAAAATTTTAAAATCTTTTTCTATCTCTGGAATTAATTCATTCAAATTTTCCGTTGTTGGTTTATTAATAATAAATCCAACCACTCCATCATTATTATAATCTACAATTAGAATTACCGCCCTATTGAATGTAGAATCACCCAAAATATTAGGTTTTCCTATAAGAACGTTACCTTTTTGTATTTTTAATTCCTGTTTCATTGTGTACCCTTAAGATAAGAGATAAAAAAAGACCTTATGTAAAAATAAGGTCCTTAGTACTTTTAATCCGTATAGATTAGTTTACGGCTTTCTGTAATTCAGAACCAGCTTTAAACTTTACTACATTTTTAGCAGCAATTTTGATTGTTTTTCCTGTTTGAGGATTTCTACCCTCACGAGCAGCTCTTTTAGAAACAGACCAAGAACCAAAACCAACTAAAGAAACGCGATCTCCTTTTTTAAGAGCACCTTCTACATGATCTAAAAAAGATTCTAATGCTTTTTTTGCTGCTGCTTTGGATACACCAGCATCTTCAGCCATTGCATCGATTAAATTTGTTTTGTTCATAATAATTGTTTTAGGATTTATTTACACAAAATTCATGTACAAATTTATACGTAATATCAACCTATGCAAGACTTTGCAGCATAAATGTAATGCAATGTTAAATAATTTAACATATCATTAACATTTTAGTAAGCTTTCTACTTACCAAAGCATCCTAGAGCCACTTCCAAGTTCAAACCCATTCAATAAGTCTTTAGTTTTTAAAAGTTTTTTTCCTGATAGTTTGATTTCTAATATTTCAACAAAGCCATCTCCTGCAGCTACAAAAAGAGATTTATCTCTGATTTCTATTCTACCATTTTCAAGTTTGTGATCTCTGAACTCATACCTTACCTTGGAAATTTTACATAAAATTTTTTCTTCTCCTCTTTTGATAGTAGACCATGCTAAAGGATAAGGAGATAATCCTCTTACAAAATCAAAAATTGACTTAGCACTTTGATCCCAGTCTATTTTTGTGTTTTCATTTGATAGTTTTGGGGCTTTTTTTAGATGATCTGGATTTTCTTGTTTTTTAGCTGTTGTTATATTTTTTTCAATTAAGGAAATAGTTTTCATAATCAAATCAGAACCTTTAGGGAGCATTTTATTGTAAATATCTTCTAGATTTTCTTCATCTTTAATTTCAATTTCAACAGAATCGATAATTTCCCCAGTGTCAATTTTCTCATCAATAAAAAAAGTGGTGAGACCTGTCTTTGTTTCTCCATTTATGATCGCCCAATTAATTGGTGCAGCACCTCTATATTGCGGCAAAAGCGATGCATGAAGGTTGAAGGTACCATACTCTGGATAACTCCAAACTTGTTTTGGTAACATTCTAAAAGCAACCACAATGATTAGATTTGGATTTAAAATTTTTAGTTCGTTTAAAAAATCCTCAGACTTTAGGTTTTTTGGCTGTAATACCGTAATATTTTTGTCCTCAACGTATTGCTTAACCGCAGATTTTGAAATCTTTCTTCCTCTACCCGCTGGTTTGTCTTCTACGGTTACGACACCAACCAAATCATATTTTGAATTATAGATAGAATCTAGCATAGGCACTGAAAATTCTGGGGTTCCCATAAAAAGTATCCTCAACTGTCTCATTTTAAACTGTATAAATTATTAATTGTCAATTTTATTTTATCCTCTGAAAGTAAATGCTCTAAGGCTTGGATAAGTGCAATCTGATCTAATTTTAAATCTTTTTCCAAATCTACAGAAGATTTATCACCATGACCTAAAGCTTTTAATATATCTTCTTTTACTTTGTTGTTTGTATTTTTATTATGCTGAAAATTACGAGCGAGACAAAGCGAACATTTCCCACAGGGCTTAGCATCTTCTTCTCCAAAATAATTTAAAAGTTTAACCTGATAACAACTTTTGTCTGTCACAAAGTTGACAACTTCATTAATCTGGTTATTTTTTTGATTCCTGTAGACCTTAATATATTTTGAATGAATATTTATACTTCTTTCATCCTCTCTTGGTTGAAGCATTTTAAAACTTAAATCGTGCTCCATTAGTCTCAATTCTATTATGCTATTGGACTCTAATTCTTTCAAAAGTTCTATTAAAATTATTTCAGAAATTTTCAATTGCCTGGTAATATGATTGAAATTAATATTAATCAAAAAATCAAATATTCCTGAGTAGTTTCTCATCAGTAATGTTAGTAAGGCGTGATATTTTGGATATCTTCTTAAATAATCAAACAAGTTTTGATGAGGAATAATTATTTGTAGTTGGGCAAATATCTGGTAATGTTGTTCTAAACTGAGAATACTTAGTTTATCTAAAAGCTTTAAAACCTCATAAGTCATGCTCAAATCAACATTGTACTTCTTACAAAACTCACCCAAATCGATACCAAATATTTGTCCCCAACCTTCTCCATAAGGCAATTTTGTATGATTCATGAGGGCTTTATAAATAGTTTTTACACTTTTTATATCCGGAATTTTGTCTAAAAATTGAAATTTCAATCTTTTAAGGTCAGTTTTGTTGTAGACAAGCAAAGCTTTTGCCTCTTTTCCATCACGTCCTCCTCTTCCTATTTCCTGGTAATAACTTTCTAAAGATTCTGGTAGATGAATATGAACAATTAGATCGACATCTGGCTTATCTATGCCCATCCCAAAAGCCGTTGTTGCAACTACTATTTTAATCTCGTTGTTTAGCCACTTTTTGAGAATATTTTGTCTTTGAAAATCCTTTAACCCACCGTGAAAAGCATCAGAACTTATACCATTTTGAAAAAGAAGTTTACTCAAATCTATGGTTGACCTTCTACTTCTTACATAAACAATACCTGACGAATTACACGTTTTTGCGGCGTATATCACTGCATCCCATTTATTATCTGTTTGATTAATTTCAATCGAAATATTCTCCCTTTTGAAGCTTGATTTAAAAACTTGTGGTTTATTAAGCGTAAGTTGCGTCTCTATATCTTTTTGAACTTCTGGAGTAGCGGTTGCCGTAAGTGCCATAAAGGGTACATCAGGATGTAATTCCCTTAGTATTGATATCTTTAAAAATGCTGGCCTAAAGTCATGTCCCCATTGGGATATGCAGTGTGCTTCATCAACAGCCAGAAGACTTATTTCTAAATATTTTAATCTTTCCTGGAGAACTGGATTTTGAAGTTTTTCGGGAGACATGTATAAAAATTTGTAATCTCCATTTTTTATATTATCAAAAATTATTGAAGTTTCTTTAAAACTAAGACCACCCTTAAGATAGGTTGCTTTTATTCCCTTACTATTCAAGGCGCTCACCTGATCTTGCATGAGACTGATCAGAGGTGATATTACTATACAAACGCCTTTTTTTAAAAGCCCGGTAATCTGAAAACAAATCGATTTTCCGCCGCCTGTGGGAAAGAAAATACAAGTATCTTGATTTTTTAAACTAGCCTCTATTGCTTCCTTTTGTAAACCTCTAAACTGACTAAATCTCCAATATTTTTTTAGTACATCTTCAGGAGTTATCATGAATTTTTTAAATGAGTGAGCAAAAAATCTATCCTCTGGTTTAAATTTAATTTTGGCATTTCTACTAACTCATAATTTAGAGCAGTATAGGTCTTGATCAGGTGTTTTTCAATATTAATGGCGAGATTAAAATCTTCATATCTCTCTTTATCTAAAGTATAGATTTTATCCCATAAAGGAAACCAAAAAACCGAATCGTATTTAAAATTTGTATTCGCCTTCAGAAATTCGTCAGGGTAATCAGTATTTACCATATCCAAATAAGCTGTAATATCTGGCAAACCTCTGTCTATAAAAACAAAGTCAGCGTCTGATACTGAGGCCTCTTCAAATTGTAGCCGTCTTTTTTCTAATAACTTCTGGCTAAACATTAATGGATCACTTCGAAAAAGATGGGTTATCCCAGCTCTTCTGGCTTCCTGAATTATTTCTCTGGAAACTTCCTCATAACAAACATAGCCCAAATCGGATAATTTATTCAGTACAGAAGTTTTACCAGTTGAAGGTGCGCCAATCAGTAAAACAATTTTAGTTTTCTTATGCATAATTAATCTCAGCCTTAATGTGCAAAATAAATATATTTATTGAGATTCTTGTCCCTTAAAAATTACGCTAAAGATTATATTTGCATAAAAACCTATTTTGAATAAAAAAACCGAAGATTTTTATAAAAACTTAGAAAAACGTTTAGAAGAAACCTCAGAATGGCCGAGCGAATATATTTTCAAATTTATCGTTCCTACAGAAAAAGAAAAAATAGATAAAATTTCAAGTTTTTTTAACCACACCGGG
>Ga0207419_1001243_pt1 | contig 19750 bp, 16 predicted proteins | sample ElkSloMetagenome_4_FD_184723 | JGI IMG/M metagenome (GOLD analysis project Ga0207419, IMG submission 184723) | Hot spring microbial communities from Elkhorn Slough, Monterey Bay, USA - MD2A (version 2) | ecosystem: Environmental > Aquatic > Marine > Intertidal zone > Estuary: Microbial mat ...
CAATGAACAGGTCGTAGATGGCCGTGGCTGGCGCTCCGGCGCAATAGTAGAGCGCCGCAGCATCCCGCAGTGGTTCCTGCGCATCACTGCCTACGCCGATGAACTGCTCAAAGACCTGGACTCTCTCGAAGGTTGGCCGGAAAAAGTGCGAACCATGCAGAGCAACTGGATCGGTCGCTCCGAGGGACTCGAACTGGTCTTCGTCATCGCTGGGGAGACGGACGACTCCCTACGGCGTCTGCCGGTGTTCACCACCCGCCCGGATACCCTGCTGGGGGTCACTTACGTTGCCATCGCCACCCAACACCCCCTGGCCAGTAAGGCTGCCGCTGACAACGAGGCTCTGCAGGCGTTCATCGCCGAACAAAACCAGACCAAGGTTGCCGAGGCAGATCTCGCGACGATGGAAAAACAGGGCATGGACACAGGCCTCAAGGCAATACACCCCATCTCGGAAGAGGAAGTTCCCATATTCGTGGCCAATTTCGTCCTCATGAGCTACGGCTCCGGCGCCGTCATGGCCGTACCAGGCCACGACCAGCGCGACTGGGAATTCGCGCGCAAATATGGCCTGCCGATAAAACAGGTGATCGAGCCCCTAGGCGACTGCGACAGCGTCTGCGATCTGGAGCAACAGGCCTTTGTAGAGAAAGGCACGTTGATCAATTCCGGCAAATTCACTGGCCTGAATTTTGAGAAAGCCTTCGATGCCATCGCTGAAACCCTTGCCGCCAAGGGCATGGGCAGTAAGACCGTGAATTATCGACTGCGCGATTGGGGCGTGTCGCGACAACGCTACTGGGGCACCCCCATACCGATCATCAACTGCGGACACTGTGGCGCTGTCCCCGTGCCCGAATCGGACCTGCCCGTAGTGCTGCCAGAAGCTATCGAGTTCGATGACAGTGGCTCTCCTCTGTCCCGAATGCCTTCATTCTTAGAGGTTGATTGCCCCCAGTGTGGTAAGCCTTCCAAACGGGAAACCGATACATTCGACACCTTCATGGAATCCTCCTGGTATTACGCCCGCTATGCCTGCCGTGACCAGGATGAGTCCATGCTGGATGCAAGAGCGGACTACTGGCTACCGGTGGATCAATACGTTGGTGGCATTGAGCATGCCATCCTGCACCTGCTCTACTCCCGTTTTTACCACAAATTGCTCAGGGACGAAGGACTGCTGTCCTCGGATGAACCCATGCGCAATCTATTGACCCAGGGCATGGTACTGAAGGACGGCGCCAAGATGTCCAAATCCAAGGGCAACACTGTGGATCCCTTGCCCCTGATCGAAAAATATGGGGCCGACACCGTTCGCATGTTCACGCTCTTTGCCTCGGCGCCGGATCAATCCCTGGACTGGTCCGATAGCGGCGTGGAAGGCATGTTTCGCTTCCTTAAGCGCTTATGGAAACTCCTGGCTAAACACGAGCCCTGCACTGTGGGCGATGTTTCCGCGCTTACGCTCAACTCCTCGCAGCAGAAGATGCGCCTGAAGACCCACCAGACTATCGAGAAAGTCACTGATGATTTCGAGCGTCGGCATGCCTTCAACACGGCGATAGCGGCAGCTATGGAGTTGGTCAATACTCTGGGCGAGTTCCGGCGAGAAACCGATGCGCCGGAGGATGCGCGTGTCGCTCAGGAGACGCTGGAAGCTGTAGTCCTGATGCTGGCCCCTGTCGTCCCCCACTTCAGCCACGCGGCCTGGTCCTATCTTGGTCACGATGAACCCTGCCACCAGGCTCCCTGGCCGCACCTGGACAAATCTGCACTGAAGCAGGACTCGATGCTTATCGTCATCCAGGTCAACGGCAAACTACGGGGCAAGATTGAGGTTCCCAGGGAAATTAGTCGTGACGAGCTCGAAAAACAAGCGATCGCGGAAGATTCGGTGCAGCGTTTCATCAACGACAGCAGCATCCGTAAGGTAATCGTTGTGCCAGGGCGCCTGGTGAATATCGTCGTGGCATAATTGCCATGCACTCTCGCACCAGAGTGCAGGAACTGAGATGAGACACCTTTGCGGCAGCAACGTCGGTATTTTTTTAAAGTCACCATGTCATCGCCTCGTACTCTTGCTGATTTTAGGCCTGTCTCCCCTGCTGAACGGCTGCGGCTTCAGTCTGCGTGGAGGTGCGGAGTTTACCGGCGACTTTGTCAGCATCGAGCTGGCTGCCGAGGGCGCCAACCGGGAGTTTCTGCGCTTACTCGAACGTGCCCTGACAGTAGCCGACGTCGAAGTTGCAACTGTCAACGCGAATTTGTCTGCACCAGGCCCGGAACAGCCCACACTCAGTATCGGTCCGGAGGAGCTGTTTGTCAGTCCCGTTACTGTTAATCCCAGGGCTCGCGCCGCGCAGTATGAAGTGCGCCTGGCCGTGCCCTTTAGCCTGCGGATAGGTTCAGAGTCCTTGCTCAGCGATGAAACTCTGGTCATCGAACGCAGCTATTATGAGGTCATTGAAAACATTGCTGGTTCGCGCGCGGAGCTCGAACTCTTGGCGACTGAAATGCGCAGGGAACTGGTGAATCAACTTGTTGTTCAACTCGAAGCAGTGACCAGGCAGCAATGAAGATCAAGACAGAGCAGCTGCAGCGCACGCTAAAGGAGGCCCTTCCGAAGCTCATCTGGATCGCCAGTGATGAGCGTCTGCTCCTGGATGAGGCGGCAGATCTTATTCGAGATCACTACCGCCAGGCCGGCTTTCTAGAACGGGAAATTTTAAACGTCGACCAGAACTTCAATTGGGAGGATTTCAATCAATCCAGCGGCAGTCTTTCGCTGTTCGCAGAAAACAAGATCATTGAGCTGAGGATGCAGTTCGCCAAGATGAAAGATACTGGCAAACTGGCTCTGCAGAGCTATGTGGATGAGGGGGATGGCAGTCTCCTGGCACTTGTCACTAGCCCCAGACTGGAAAAAGGCACGAAAAATGCCAAATGGTTCAAGAAGCTTGAGGCAGCCTCCGTTCTGGTCGAGATCTGGCCCATTGACCGCCATGGAATGGGGCCCTGGCTTGAGCAGAGACTTCTACGCGAAGGCATAAAGACGGAAGCAGATGCACTGCAGCAACTGGTGGACAGGACAGAGGGCAACTTGCTGGCCGCTGTCCAGGAAGTCACCAAGCTCAAGATGCTTGCCGGCAACAAATCCGGGGAATCAATCACCCTGGACGCCAGGACCGTGAATCAGGTGGTTGCCGACAGCACGCGGTTCAATGCCTTTCAGGCCATCGACGCCGCACTGGGTGGCGAGATCGAAAGAACTCAAAAAATCTTGACGGGTCTGCGGGCAGAGGATGTTCACCCACTCATGCTGCTGGGCGCTATCACGCGGGAACTGCGTAGCCTGATCAGCATGCTGGAGAAGAAAGAACAGGGACAGGGAGTAAACGCCATTCTGCAATCGTATAGAGTTATATTCCACCGTAAACAGGTCGTTGGCCAGGCGCTACAGCGCCTCAAGATTCCTGAACTGTGGCGGCTGCTGGAACAGGCTCGAGTTGTAGACCAGTCCATTAAGGGCATGCACGCATCCGACTGCTGGCTCGAACTAAGTGTGCTGCTGACCCGATTGGCCGGCAAGGAACCCTGGCCGCCCAGAGTTGCCTGAGTGCCCTCTGAACGCGACTGCGACCACTCTTGCCCGCACCTGTAGGTGTGTAGGTGTGTAGGTGTGTAGGGTCGGACGGGATGAACTGGCACAGGCCAATCATTGATGGACTATTGACGGAGTCAGGAACCCTCTGCAGCCATCGTCAGCCCCACTTCAAGACTGTTCCCTGAGTCCTCAATTAAGACCGCGACGCTGCAACAGCGGCTCAATCCTGGCGTCTCGACCGCGGAATTCCCGATACAGAGTCATGGCGTCTGCACTACCGCCCCTGGACAGCAGCGTGCGCCGAAAATGATCACCGTTCGACCTGTTCATTCCGCCATTCTCACGAAACCACTCCACCGTGTCCGCATCCAGCACCTCGCTCCAGATATAGGAGTAGTAGCCTGCGGAATAACCTCCCATGATATGGTTGAAATAAGTACTGCGATACCGTGGCGGGATCGCATCATGAGTGATACCTGCGGCTGTCAATGATTGCGTCTCGAACTCCATGATTGCGTCAGCCGCCGGCACTGCATCCGGACTTACCTGGTGTAAAGCCTGATCGAGCAGCGCTGCTGCGAGGTACTCCGTCGTCTCGAATCCCTGATTGAATCGCTGCGAAGCCAGAATTTTTTCCAACATATCTTGCGGCATTGGCTCTGAGGTCTCGAAGTGCAGTGCATAATTCTCCAGCACTTCGGGCCAGGTAGCCCACATTTCATTCACCTGGCTAGGAAATTCGACAAAATCTCTTGGCACGCTGGTCCCTGAAAAATACGGGTACTCAACGCTCGAGAAAAGTCCATGTAGGGCATGGCCAAACTCATGAAACATCGTCGTCACTTCTTCGAATGTCAATAGAGTCGGCTCGTCGTCAGGTGGCCTGGTTATATTGAGGTAATTGGCAACGATGGGCTGGGAATTGAGGAGATCGCTCTGAGACACATAGGCATTCATCCAGGCTCCGCCGCGCTTACTTGGACGCGCATAGAAGTCAGCAATGAAGACCCCAAGAGTCGTGCCCACATTGTCGAAAACCTCAAAGACACGGACGTCCTGCTGGTAGACAGGCAAGTCATCACGCTCTACAAAGCTAAGCCCGAAGAGTCGCTCGGCGGCGAAGAAAACGCCTCGTTGAAGCACGTTGTCGAGCTCGAAATAAGGCCGCAGTTGAGACGCGTCGACCTGAAAACGCTGCTGGCGCAGGTGTCCTGTGTAGAATGCCCAGTCCCAAGCCTGTAAATCGAAGTCCTGTCCCATCGCGTCAATCGTCTGCTGCAGATCGACCGCCTCTCGTTCCGAATTAACCATGGCCGGTCCGGTAAGCTCGGCCAGGCGCTGATTCACAGCCGCGACACTCCGGGCTGTCTGATTCTCCAGCACGTAGTCGGCATGATTAGCATAACCAAGCAGTTGCGCGCGTTCGGCGCGCAACCGCAAAACGGCGCTGAGCACTTCTCGATTATCGAATTGTCCGCCTTGATTTCCCCGCGCCAGGGAGATCCGCAGAATTCGCTCGCGCAGGTCCCGGTTCTGCAGGCTGGCGAGGGCCGGCTGAGCGCTGGTGTTAACCAGTGGAATCACATAATGGCCAGGCAGATCCCGCGCCATCGCTTCGGCCTCTGCGGCCTCGATAAGACCCGCATCGAGTCCGGCCAATTCTTCCAAGCTTTCGACCAAGATCGCCTTAGCATTGGCTTCGCTGAGGACATTCTGGCTATACCTGGTTTGAAGAAAAGCGATTTCTCCATTAATTTCCCGCATCCGCTCCTGCTGCTCGGGTGTCAGAGCGGCGCCAGCGCGCAAGAAATCGATATGATATTGCTCCAGTAAGCGCTCTGATTCGGCGTCAAGACTCAAGTTGACGCGTTGTGCGTACAGGGAGTCAATTCTGGTGAATAATTGCCGGTTTAGGAGTATGCGATCCTCGTGAGCGGCGAGTTCAGGCGCCAGTTGCTGCTCCAGAGCCCTTATTTCGGTATTGGTGTGGGCGCTCGACAAAGCGTAAAAAACGTTGGCAACACGATCAAGGAGCTGGCCTGACAACTCGAGCGCTGCGATGGTGTTTTCGAAAGTCGGCTCTGCCTGTTGGGCAGCAATTGCCTCCACTTCCGCCAATTGTTCACTCATGCCGCGGCTGAAAGCAGGACGATAATGCCCAGTGACGATACGATCGAAAGGGGGATAATTCAGAAACAGCGAGCTGGCGCTGAAGAAGGGATTCGGCTCTGGAGCACTCGCTTCATTTACTGCACTCTCTGCACTCTCTGCACTCTCTGCGCTTCTGGCACTCTCTGCGCTTCCGGTACTCTCTGTGCTTCCGGCACTTTCTGCCATGGAATCCTCCCCGCTGCGTTCCCCCTGCTGCGGCGTTTCGGAGCAACCGACCAGACCGATCAAGAGCAACAAAGGCAAAAGCTTGTAGATACTCATAAACCAGGGAACCCCGTGTTTAACGACGTCCTCAAAAACGAAGACATGTCGCTGGCTTGTAGGCGGCTTGTCAGCCTGGCGGCTGTTGCTCCAGAGCGTAGATGACTTCGGCAAATTCATCTACCTTGAGCTCCAGAGACCGGCGCGCATCGGCCAGTCCCTGATTGTAATAATAAATACCTGCTTCGCGTGCGAAAAAATCGAGCAGGAACTCTACATCAAAGTTGCCCATCTCGACGTTCAGTTCATCTCGAAGATAGCGCTGCATGCGGCTGACTAACTGCTCACGCACTTCCTGCTCGAGTTTTACTGCCATGGGATCAGGCGCCGAGCTGAGCGGCCAGATCGAGAAAATCGCTGGCCATGAAATCGAAGCTGCCCTCGGGAACAGGCGTAATTGCCCTGCCCGGCCCTCGCTCGAGAGGCCTGCTTACATAGGCCGTGCGTAGGCCGGTGCGTGCGGCCGCCCTCAGATCGCTCGGATGCGCCGCCACCATCATCACCTGCCTCGGCTCGAGGCTGAGCAGTTCAGCTGCTTTGAGGTACACCTCAGGATCGGGCTTGTATTGGCCTGCCAGTTCAGCGGAAAGAACCGCATCCCAGGGCAGGCCGGAATTTTTCGCCATATTGGTCAGTAGCGAAACATTCCCATTGGACAGCGTCGTGATGACGAATCTGGTCTTAAGACGATTCAATCCGGCAACGGCGTCTGGCCACGGCATCAGACGGTGCCAGGCCCGATTAAAATCCTGTAGCTCAGCTTCGGTCATGGCGGTCAATCCGTACTCAACCACCAGCTCATCGAGTATCATTCGATGCAGGGCGTCGATCTTAGTCCAGGGTAATTCGCCCGTTCGCACTCGATTCATTGCCGGGCCGTAGCCGCCACGCCAGCGATCAGCGAATTCACCCCAATCCAGATCAAAGCCTTTCCGGGCCGACAGGAGCTGTCCCTCGCGAATGATGGATCCGCGCCAATCGACAACCGTACCGAATACATCGAAAGTGAGTGCCTGAACCTGATCCGTCAGCTCATCCTTCGCAGGCGCGGAAGTCGGCAGGAGCATGACACCGGGGGCCGCAATTAGTGTCATTTGCAGCATACGACGGCGCGAGATGCCGGGAAATGAATTAATGTATCGCTGAGTCATGGCCGAGTCTCCCGGGATTGTTCGTGGACAAAATCCCTGTTCTTGTCGGCCGCGTTGGCCGGTTCTTAGACAGAATCAACTGGTCTTGCCACAGACCACGTCTGCCCGCTTGTTGACCCTATCACGGTAACACAGCTCTCTGCTAACATCACTCGGTGTCGGTGCAATATACAACCACCCTGCATTAGAACAGTTCATATATGATCGATATAAAACAAGCACGAGCCGATTGCCGAGCGTGCCGCAACTTGCTGCACTTCAATAACGCCGGCGCAGCCCTCAGTCCCGACCAGGTAACTGCTGCCGTTATTGAACACCTTCGGCGAGAGCAGGAAATTGGACCCTATGAAGCGGCAGCCGCGGCGGCGGACGAACTGGAAAAATTCTACAGCGAGATGGCCAAACTCCTGGGCTGTCGGGCTGAAGAAATCGCCTTCATTGAAAACGCCACTCGCGCCTGGGATCTGGCCTTATATGCTGTTGACCTTCAGGCTGGCGACGAGATTCTAACCGCACGCAACGAATACGCCAGCAACTATCTCGGCCTGCTGCATCTGGCCCGGCAACGCGGCCTGTCAATCACGGTTATCGACAGTGACGATGACGGCCTTATCGATCTGGAAGCGCTGGAGCGAAGCATTTCTCCCCGAAGCCGACTGATCGCGCTCACCCACATCGCCAGTCAGCGTGGCGATATCCAGCCGGCGGCCGAAGTTGGCGAAATCGCCCATCGCCATGGTCTGCTTTATCTACTCGATGCCTGCCAGTCTGTCGGGCATCTGCGGCTGGACGTGGAGACGTTGCAATGCGATTTTCTAACTGGCACCGGTCGAAAATACCTGCGCGGACCGCGCGGCACCGGATTTCTTTACGTTCGCGGCAGCATCCTAAAGGACTTGAATCCGGAATTTGTGGATCTGCACGCGGCCTCCTGGACGACGGCGGAGACCTTTAACTGGCGGCCGGGCGCCAGTCGCTTCGAGGTATTCGAGCGCTTCGTAGCAGGCCAGATCGGGTTGGCCAGAGCGGTTGCCTACGCTAACAGTCTGGGAGCGCCGGCGATCGAAGCGCGTATCAGAGCGCTGGCAGTGAGACTGCGGCAACGGCTTTTTCAGATCCGCGGGCTCAGGGTTCTTGAACGCTCTACTAATTTTTCTGGTATAGTGACCTTTCACTGTGAGCAAATCCAGGCAGAGAAGCTCCAGCTACGGCTGCGCAAAGAGGGCGTGAATACTTCTGTCGCCAGAGCCAGCGGTGCCCGCCTCGACCTTGATAGAGAGGAAATGCAGGCAGTATCGCGGGCCTCTGTGCATTACTACAACAGCGAAACTGAAATCGAGGGATTCGCCAGCAAACTGGAAGACTGCTTGGGGACTTTCTGACTAAGCATGTTCTGAACAGTGCCAACATGCCTCTGGCTTACAGACTTCCGCAGTGACTTGTCTGCACTATTCAAGGCATCTCTAATTCCTGGAGTCGTGGACCACTGCGCTACTGGAAGTAAACCAGCAGAATCGCGAGCGGGCAGATAAATTTCACGTAAAACGGCCAGATCTTCCAGAACAGACCGTTTTCTGCCATGGGACAGCCGCGTTTGATTTCTGCCAACACTTCGTTGCGCTGCCAAATCCACGCGACGAACACGCAGAAGCAGAAGCCTAGCAGCGGCTGACTGACTTCCGTAGTCCAGGTCACCACCCGGTCGAACCAGGGATCGAAGCTAAGAACTATCGCCAAAGAAATCAGTGTGATGGCAAGGCCGATGAGCATTGCTGCTCGGCGCCGTTCGACTCCATGATTTTCGACGCCATAAGCCACAGGAACCTCCAGCATGGAGATGGATGAAGTCAGCGAAGCAATGGTCATGAGCGCAAAAAACGCGAAAGAGATTAACAGACCAATAACGCCCATGGTGTTGAATAGCGAGGGCAGTACCGAGACGATCAGGCCGGGCCCGGCTATCAGGCCGCCAGACGCGTCGTAGATTTGTACGCCATTATTCTGAGCCACGTACATCGCGGGCAAGATCAGCAAGCCGGCGAGCACAGCGATTCCGACATCAAGCAGTGCCACCAGTGAGCCCACCACGGGAAGATTCTCATCCTTATTGATATAGGAACCATAGATCAACATGGTGCCGACGCCGAGTGAAAGCGAGAAAAAAGCCTGCCCCATGGCGTCGACGATGAGCGTAGGGTCGGCTATCAGCGAGAAATCAGGCAGTAGATAGGCTCGCAGTCCTTGCATGGCTCCGGGCAAGGTGAATACGTAGAGAATAAGCAGGAACAGAATCAGAATAAGCGAAGGCATAAGCCGCGACGCCCACTTTTCAATGCCATCTCGGACTCCCGCCGAGATAATAGAGACAGTGAGCAGCATGAACGCCACGACGAAGAGGCCGTTGCGTAGCTCAGCGTCCGTGGTCAACCAGCCAGCGAGCGCATTCAGTCCGAGCAGCCGGGCCAGGGGATCAAGGAAAAAAGCCATCATCCAGCCGCTGACTATGGCGTAAAAACTCAGAATGAAGCTGACTGTGACGATCCCGACGAAACCTACCGTCACCGCGGCGTAACGGCTCAGCGGCTTTGGGGAGATCGACTTCAGCGCCGTAACTGCATTGGCGCGCGCATGGCGGCCGATGATCAACTCGGCCATTAACGCCGGGTAAGCCAGTGCGAAGGCCATGATCAGATAGGTAAAGAGAAAAGCGGCACCGCCGTTGGAAGCTGTATTAGTCGGAAAACCCCAGATATTGCCCAGTCCCACGGCTGAGCCCACGGCCGCCATCAAAAATCCGAACCTGGAGGTGAACTCGCCTCTCGCTGCTGCCATATTTTTCAGATGCCTCGCCTGGCCTCATTGTGCCGTGTAGCCGGGTCAGGAGCGAAGACTACCCCATGCCCGCAAGGCGGTAAATGCTTGCAGTATCAGGGCGTGGCATAAGATTCGAGCTGGAATCGAGCCGGATTATCGTTGATCTGTAGGAAGACCACATCGTTTACCAGAAATACATTGCCAGCATCATTCACTTCCAGGGTAGGGATGCGAAGTCTGCCGTCAGAGCTGGAGTAGCTCGCCATTCCCTCGAATTCACGCCGCGCGATAACACTTTCCAGGTTGGCTTCAAGCGTGAGTGTTTCCGTGTCCGGCAGCGCATTGAGGTTTAGGCTGATGAATTCCTCTCCTGAGTCCACATCAACCGAGGTAATCATCAGGCCCGTGACAGTCTCGAGCACGTGCGGCGCGGAGCTGAAGCGCTGGGTGATTTCCGCATTGATATAGACGAAGTCCCAGGGCCCAGTATAGGAGTCAGTAAAAAAGGGCGCGCTCGGGACCAGTCGCCCCGGGTTGATCGTCGGCAGGGCATCGATGGCGTCTACTACAGTCATGCCCTCGCCCAATACATTGCCGAATACCGTGAAACCGCCATTATTGCTGTCAAGTTCGGTATTGTCAGAAATATTCACAAACCACTGACTCGTGGCGCTGTCGGGTTCATCTGGCACCTTTGCCATAGCAACCGTACCGCGGGTATTCGGCGTACCGAACTCATTGGGAATCGGAGGATCTGTGGGCACGTCAACCGGACCAACGAAACGCTCAAAGCGATAGGCTCCACCCTGCATGACAAAATCGTCGACAACCCGATGCAAAAACGTCGCATTGTAGTCGTTGCGCGTCACGTAATTGAGGAAATTACTCACAGTCAACGGAGCCTCAGCGTCCAGCAGCTCGATAGAAAAGTCTCCGATGGAGGTGCTTATACGGACAATAGTGCCCGCCAGGGCCGATTGGCCCTGAGTGACCAGCAGGAGCATAAGCCCCGCTGAGCCTAGAAGATGACGCCAGCGCGATGCTGTACGCATGAGAAACTCCTGACTATACTTACTTTACCCGATGCGTGCCCGGCAGTGTCTTTGCAACCGACCCGGAACCGGTCAGCATCTCCGAGGACGTAAATCGCGGGAGAATAGGCCAACTCTAGAAAAACTGCAAGCTAACCTTGCAGTGGGAGGCAGCCCAATTGGAAATTGGGCCAGGGATTCCGTGAATACCCTTTTGTGCCACCCGGGATTAGCGTAACAGAGCCAGTCTCCCGACGCCTGCAATGGAAGCCGCTCTCAGAGTTCTCCGACCCAGATAGCACGCTCGGCAACGACAACAAATATTATTATCTTTTCATTCTATTACAAAAGCAATACTCGCAATTGTCCACAAATTCACAAAAACCAAGCTTCGGCGTCGGCATCGACTATGGCACCAGTAACAGCACGGCCGCCGTTTTTGATGGCTGCAGGCTGCATCTAGTACATCTGGAATTTCAAAATCCCGTCATGCCCAGCGCTACCTATGTAGACAAAGCAATCCAAATTAAGACCGGTCAGGCCGCCATTGACACCTATGTGGAGAGCAATGTTGGACGCACCGTTGAACTCAGTAGCGAGGTTCTTGGAGAGGCCCGAAACCAAACGGGACAAATCGGTGATCATGGCTTGCCAGAAGAATCGAACACAGTGAAAGTCTATGGACAGCCCATCGTCGACGCCGGAATGCCAGGTCGACTTTTCCGCGGTATTAAACGTCTACTGGGCAATAGTCAGGCGCCGCGACTGATGGTATTTGATCGCCCGTTTAGGATCGTTGCCCTAATCACTCCACTATTGCTCCGGATCAGAGAATCCACCCAGTCTCTGCTGACCAGCCTGGGTTCTGACGAGGAACTGGATCACGCCTGTATTGGTCATCCGGTGAATTTCGAAGGCAAGGAGTCTGGGCGTAATTCACACGCCCTGGCTTTGCTCTCCGAAGCCTACGGATACGCCGAAATCAAAGCGCAGTCTTTCTATCCAGAGCCTGTGGCGGCGACGCTCAGTTATCTGCATGAGCACGGAGGCAGTGGCGACCAGACTATCCTAACACTCGACTTTGGAGGCGGAACCTTAGATTTATGCGTCCTGCGTTGGCAGGAGCAAGATTTCCGCGTATTAGCCACCCACGGTATTGGACTTGGTGGCGATCATATCGACCAGGCCCTTTTTCGGGAACTGTTGTTTCCCGAGCTCGGGAAGGGAGAGCTCTGGCGGCGCAAGGGAGAAGACCGGGAGATAAGTACGTTGTTTCCGTTCGAGGACTATGAGGAATTACTGCTGAACTGGCCGATCAGTTATATGCTCAACCAGAATCGCTATACCTCCCCCTTGAAGCAACGAATCGATTATGGTGACGCCGCCGCACACAAGTTTCGCCGCTTGTATGACCTGATCAAGAACAACTACAGCTACCTGGTCTTTCAGGCGATCAAAGATCTCAAGTCGACACTCTCACGCGAGGAGGAAGCGACCCTGGACATCGCCGAGCTGGACTTGGAGATCAACGTAACAAGGGCTCAGTTCGAAACCATGATCGCCGGCTCGCTGAACCGCGTCGAGTCTTCACTGGAAGCGGTTCTTGGTCAAGCTGGACTGCAGACGGGAGAGATCGATCGGGTACTTCGCACGGGGGGCTCATCTTTGATACCGGCAGTCCGGCAGATACTCGAAGCGCGCTTCCCTGGCCGCGTAGTGGAACATAACCCCTTTACCAGCGTCGCCGCTGGCCTGGCGATTGCCGAATATAAGGGGCTGGGGCTGAGCCTGAAGCGAGCCAGTGACATCCCGCTACCCGCTGCTGAACCGTAAATCAGCTCAACGCCGCGCCTCGTTTATCACCACTTCCACCGCTTCCCTGCCCACGTTACGAACACTGAAAGCCTTACCCTCCTCGCGCCAGGCCCAGTCACCCATATCCGTCAATTCTGCAGTCAGTCCATCATGACGACTGACATGCACGCGTCCCGCCGTCACCTGAATCACCGCTGCCGGATTATTGTGAGTATGCGCCGCAGTCTCCTGTCCGGGCTCCAGTTCGATCCGGTAAGAACGGAACCACTCGTTCTCAAGTTCCGGTTCGAAGTCAATACCTAACGGACGGTCACTGTTCAGGGTAGGTAACCCGGCACCGTAGTTTGTCAGCGCCAGAATGCGAAAAAGGTTGGGTCCGGGGTTTGAGACCGCATGGGTAAAATTGCGTTCCACATAGTCGGTGTTATCGGAGACGCGACCATAGAGAGGCCCGTCGCCATTACTGATAAACGTGTACAAGATTGCTGCGTCATGGGTGTGGGGCAGAGTCGTGTCGCCAGGGTTGATCTGCACATCCAAAAAGTAAACGTCTTCGTCCTGATGAACAGTTCTGTGTCTTGGCTCCTGCAGAATCTGCACAATGCGGAAACCGCGAAAGTCCTGGGCGAATGCGGGTAATTGAAAGTTGGCAAAGAGAAGCGTGAGCAGGCTCCCCGCCGCCATGAACTTGCTTATTGTTTTCAGAGGAATATTCATGATTGTAGCCGCTAGTTGGGAAGCTACGAGGTTAAACGAGCGCCGAGGGCAAATCAATCAGAGGGTTCTCGCAGCTGCCGAAATCACAACCCCGAAACGGCCAGACTACTTATCAGGGCACCCTCGAGATCACGTATTTCAAGCTGAGCTGATCTCGCTGCGCGCAAAGAATCACTGAAGGAATAGCCGCTCTCGACGCCGGTGATAATAAACACCATTCTTCCGGAAATACTGTGCCCAGGCGGCAGCGTCAAGGGATTGAACAAATAGTCCTCATTTTCGCTTAGCATTCCGCGTACTGTTGCCTCAACGCTCAGGCCTGAATCAGGAATGCTTGCTCGCACCGCCCGGTACAGCGATGGCTGTTCGCCCGGATCCGTGACGCGGAAAAAAATTTGCACCCGACGCGTATAGAGCCCTTTATTACTCAGAGTCAGGCGCGGAGTGAAGATAGGGTATGAGAAACCGATTTCAACGATGCCATTACTCGACCGATCTGTGATCAAGCTCAGTTCCAGCGGACCGACCTCTATACCCTCTTCCGCCTGTGCAGGCAGTAGCACAAGAAAGTAGAAGTAGGCCGGTAGAACAAGCGCGAAACACAAGCCCAGGGCAAACCCATTCGACCGGTTCCCGGACAGCCGGGTGAATGGATAGGCGGCAACAAATAGAGCCAGCACCGCGATGTTCAGCCACGACGCACGCAGCCACAGCGATAGTTCACCCACAGTGGCGGTATTGTTAAAATAGCTGAAGGTCACGATTGCCGCCACCAGCATACCGATAACGCTGGCGGCAAGCTGCGGCGGAGTTTTTTTCATCACCGTGGAGACTTAAGAATCCTCTGAACAATGCCGGTTCAGCTTCATGTCAGAGCAACCTCAACCCACCGACTGGCCCTGAGCCTGCTTGTCGGCGTGGTAGGAAGAACGCACAAGCGGTCCGCTGGCGACATGACTGAAGCCAAGGTCTTCACCATAGACCCTGAGAGCCTCAAATTCATCCGGGTGCACAAAGCGATCGACCTTAAGATGGTCTCGACTGGGCTGCAGGTATTGTCCGAGAGTCACCATGTCAACATTATGTTGCCGCAGGTCACGCATGACCGCTTTGACCTCGTCAATCGTCTCACCCAGGCCAAGCATGAGCCCGGACTTGGAAAGTACACCTGGCACCCGGGCCTTATAAGCGGCAAGTAGATCCAGCGACCACTGATAGTCGGCACCAGGACGAGCCTGACGATAGAGTCGCGGCACGGTCTCGAGATTGTGGTTAAACACATCCGGTGGATCCGCCTGCAGCAATTGCAGCGCGACATCCATCCTGCCGCGAAAGTCTGGCACCAATACTTCTACAGTAATACCGGGATTGAGTCGGCGCGTTGCATTAATACAGCTTACAAAATGCCCGGCACCACTGTCCTTCAGATCATCACGATCAACCGAGGTGATAACAACATAGCTAAGCCCCATTTCTCGGATAGCTTCGGCCAACTCGACGGGCTCATTCTCGTCCACCGGACGCGGCTTGCCGTGGGCGACGTCACAAAAAGGACAGCGACGGGTGCAGATATCACCCAGGATCATGAAAGTCGCTGTGCCGTTATTGAAGCACTCCCCCAAATTTGGACATGTGGCTTCTTCACAGACAGAAGCCAGTCGGTGCTCGCGCAGCTTCTGCTTGATATGTTTTACTCGCGGCGAAGCCGGGATCTTTACCCGAATCCAATCGGGCTTAGCAGGTAATTCCTGAGTCGGAATGACTTTTACAGGAATTCGCTTGACCTTCTCGGCGCCCCGCAGTTTCTGTCCTTCAACAAGGACGTTACGGCGCTTGCGAGGGTTTGCGCCTGAATTCTCTGTCATGACATACCTATTGCGTCTTGTTGCATTAGATCGTAGTGGGCCAAGTACCCCAACGCCACCAAAAGCTGGTCGGTCAGTACCATGCCCACACTCTGAAGCTCCGCCGCTTTCGGCTCAATGAAGTCGGCCATCTGTGTTACCGCCAGATGCGGATAACCGCAGGGGTTTATATTGGCAAAAGGACTTAAATCCATGTTCACATTCACACTCAAGCCGTGGTAACTCCATCCATTGCGGATGCGTAACCCCAATGCGGATATTTTAGCATCTTTTACGTAGACACCCGGTGCCTTCGGATTAGTCGTCCCGGTAATACCGAAATGGCTGAGCGTGGCCAACACGGCCTGTTCCACCAGGTCGACCAGAACTCGCACCCCTAACTTGCGCCGGCGCACATTGATCAGCAGATAGGCAACCAACTGGCCGGGACCGTGATAGGTTATCTGACCGCCGCGATCCACCTGAACCACGGGTATATTGCCCGGGTTCACTGCATGTTCGGGGCGGCCAGCCTGTCCCTGAGTGTAGACCGGTTTGTGGCTGAGCAACCAGATTTCATCCTGCCGCTCCGGTCCGCTGTGTTGCGCCAGATAGCGCATGGACTCGAAAATGGGCCGGTAGTCCTGCAGTCCAAGGCGGCGAACAATCAAGGGTGGATTGCCAACACTCTCGCTGTGGGGTCGAGCCTCAAACCACTTATAGTCGGTAAGCAGCACTCTGGTGTCCTATGCGATCTATGCTTGCAGGTTACTAGAGCACCATCTTGACGCTGTCGATCTGTTTCAGGTCAACGAAGATGTTCCGAAGTTGGTCTTCGCCAGTAGCGGCGATAGTTACGGTGACCGAAAGATAGTTTTTTGCTCGCGAGTGCTGGACCCTGATCAACTCTGAATCAATCTTGCCGGTGTGACGTTCCACGACCTCGATCACTGCTTCTTGGAATTGGTATTCCGCCCGGCCGATAATCTTAATCGGATAGAGACAGGGAAATTCTATTTTAGGGGCATCTGTTGCGCTGGAGTTTTTATCGGCAGACATGACTCCTCAGTCAGAAATCAGATTCTGAAATGACAGGGTTACCCAGTCCACCAGGCGCTTGACCATACTTCCCTGCTCAACCGCCTGCAAGGTAATCACCTCACCCTGGTAAATACTGTCTCCGTCCAGTGTCACTGCCACAGTGCCCATCACCTGGCCTTGGCTCAATGGCGCCTGAATGACTTCGTCCACATCCAACGTGGCATTGAGTTCATCCACCGATCCACGGGGAATTGTGACGATGACTTCTTGCGGAATACCAAGGCTTACCTCGGACTGCTCCCCCGCCCATACCGGAACGCTGGTAAGCGCCTGATTGGCTTCATAGAGCCTGTGTGTCTCGAAGTAGCGAAATCCATAGGTAAGTAATTTCTGCGTCTCGATAGCCCGAGCTTCTTCGCTGGCTGCACCCATAACGACTGACACCAGTCGCATGCCGTCCCGCTCCGCCGAAGCCACGAGACAGTAACCCGCGGCATCAGTCCATCCGGTCTTGAGACCGTCTACATTACGGTCTCGGAATAAAAGCGTGTTGCGATTACGCTGGGAGATTTCGTTGTAGGTGAATTCTCTTTCCGCATACATTGGGTAGAAGCGGTCATGCTCGATCACCGTGGCCTGAGCCAGTTTGGCTAAATCACGGGCAGACATGTAGTTATAATATTCTTCCGTATCCAGGCCGCTGGAGTTCATGAAATAACTGTCGTTCAGGCCCAGAACTTCAGCATACTGGTTCATCATATCGGCGAATGCTTCCTCGCTACCGGCGATATGCTCGGCAAGGGCGACGCTGGCGTCGTTACCTGACTGGATGATGATGCCGCGCAATAAATCCTCGACCGCAACCCGGGTGTTGACGTCCACGAACATCTTGGAGCCTTCCATGCGCCAGGCCTTTTCACTGATATGGACCATTTCATTCAAATCCAGATTGCCATTGATTATTTCCTCCATGGCAATATAGGTAGTCATGATCTTGGTCAAGCTGGCCGGAGGCAGAGATTCATCCGCGTTACCCTCGGTGATGATTTGCCCGGTTCTGGCATCCAGCAGGATATAGCTGATGGCGTTAACTTCTGGAGCCCGGGGAATAATGGTCTGAGCTAGAACGGGCGCAGCACTAAGCAGGCCGAAAAAGCTGATAGTGAGGAGTCGTTTCATCATCATGGGATTGGTCTGTGGTTATCTGAATTATGAGCTTGGAAGCATCGGCTGTCGGAAAATGCCGGAATCGGAAGGGTAAGCGGGCGCCTGAGTAGTGAACCTACTCAAGAACAGTGTACGGGCTTCCCAGATTAGCGGCAACTACACTTTGGGCCAGCTGCCGGATTTCACCGGCGTCCTGAATAGGGCCGATCCGCACGCGATGCAGTAGCCCTCTGGTCGGCGTCGAAATCGAGCGGATGAAAACATGATGCGCAGTCAGGGCCTGCATACGTGTGCGCAGTTGCTGGGCCGATTCCAGGTTGGCGAATGCGCCAACCTGCAAATACTGCTGCGCTGCAGACTCCCCAGGCCGAGGCTGGGCCTCTGCGGCGGCATACGCATGAGTTTGATCGCCGGCGCTGTCGGCAACCACAGATTCGATCAGCACGTCGGCCGTCCCCGTGTCCGCAAAGCCGAGCTTGAGCGCCGCAGCATAGGAAAGATCCACTACCCTGTCATCGTGAAAGGGGCCGCGATCATTCACGCGGACTATGATACTGCGATCATTGCCTAAATTAGTGACCCGAAGAAAACTCGGGATCGGCAGGGTCTTGTGCGCTGCCGACAGCTTGTACATATCAAACACTTCTCCGTTGGAGGTGTCGTGTCCGTGGAATTTTTCACCATACCAGGAAGCGACTCCCTGCTCGCGGTAGCCACTCTCGCTCGGCAGAACATGATAGGTGCGCCCGAGAATCGTATAGGGGCTGCGGTTCCCGGCCTTGGTTCGCCGCACCGGCTCCGGATTCACCTCCGGAATCAATGCCAGATCCACGATGCCACTGGGTGCACGATCCTGAAGAATGCTGTAGCGCCCCGCATTCGGATTGTCATCCGCGCTCGGCATGGCTGCGCAACCAGCGAGCAGCAGCAGGGCCAGGGCCATAGCGCCCAGCCAAAGCTCCCGCGAATACTCCCGCGCTCTTCGTATCTTCATCTGCAAAACCCTACACCGGTTAACAGGTTAGCGTCCGCTTTCAGGAAAATTTTAGCCACTGCTCCCGAGCCTCGCAGCCTGGCCCGACGATCCTCACCGCCTGTTAGTTATTCTGCAATAAATTCAGTTGCTTAGACAACCCTTTTACGAGGATGAGTGTGTATAGACATGAGCAGACCGAAGCCGACGAACAACGTCAGGACAGCAGTTCCACCGCGGCTGATGAGCGGCAAGGGCACGCCGATGACCGGCAGCAGCCCGGAGACCATGGCCATATTGACAAATACATAAAGAAAAAAGGTAAGGGTAATACTGCCACCAAGCAGCCGGGCGAAGATGTCGTTAGCCGCCCAGGTTATATAAATGCCTCGAACCAGAATGAACAGGTAAAGCCCAATGGCTACAAGCACTCCGAGCAGACCGAACTCCTCCGCCAGTACCGCCAGAATGAAGTCGGTATTGCTCTCTGGAATGAAGTCCAGGTGCGACTGCGCGCCTTCCAGGTAGCCTTTGCCGTAGACGCCACCGGAACCAATCGCAATCTGAGATTGAATGATGTTGTAGCCGGCGCCAGTCGGATCCCGATAGGGATCAAGAAAAGTCAGTATCCGGTTCTTCTGGTGCTCCTGGGCGAGAAAGATATACCAGGCCGGTGAGGCCAGCAGCATGGCAATCAAACCTGAGATCACAAGTCGCCAGCTTATTCCTGCCAGCATGATCACAAAAACGCCAGACATGGTGACCATAATGGCCGTACCGGTATCGTTCTGCTGAATGATAAGACCAGCAGGTAGCATGATCAGCAGCAGGGACCAGATCAGATTGATGAAGCTTGGCGGCAGTGGGCGGGAGGCAAGAAACCATGCCAGGACCATGGGTACGATGAATTTCATGGCCTCTGAGGGCTGGAAACTGGGAAGACCGGGCAGATCCAGCCAGCTTTGCGCGCCGTTGGCTTCCACCCCGAAAAATAGCACGGTCAGCAGCAGTGCAATACCCAGCCCGTAAAGACTCAGCGCCCAGCGACGATAGAAGCTCACATCGAACTGGGCGACGATGAACATCAGCAGCAGTCCTGCAGCCATGACCATTGCCTGGCGCTGCACAATGGCTCGGCTGCCATCGCTGGCACTGAAAAG
>Ga0207419_1001244_pt1 | contig 19722 bp, 16 predicted proteins | sample ElkSloMetagenome_4_FD_184723 | JGI IMG/M metagenome (GOLD analysis project Ga0207419, IMG submission 184723) | Hot spring microbial communities from Elkhorn Slough, Monterey Bay, USA - MD2A (version 2) | ecosystem: Environmental > Aquatic > Marine > Intertidal zone > Estuary: Microbial mat ...
CAATAACCAATAACCAATAACCAATAACCAACAACCAATAACCAATAACCAACAACCAACAACCAATAACCAACAACCAACAACCAACAACCAACAACCAATAACGAATAACCAATAACCAACAACCAACAACCAATAACCAACAACCAACAACCAATGACCCATGACATACAAAAATATCTCGCTCTCGCGACGGATTTTGATGGCACTTTAGCTGCCGATGGTTTTGTGGAGGCGGCGACCCTCGAAGCCTTGATAAGATTGCGACAGTCGGGCCGTAAAGTTATTTTGATTACGGGGCGACATTTGGCTGATTTGTTGAATGTTTTTCCTGAAATTCAGCAGTGCGATCGCGTGGTGGCTGAAAATGGCGCGTTACTTTACAACCCGCAAACTCAAGCGGTGCAATCGTTAGGAGAATCCCCCAGTGAGGCTTTGATCGCTGCCCTCAAAGCTAGAGGGGTTGAGCCTTTGGACATCGGACAGGGAATTGTCGCGACTTGGCAACCCCACGGGGAAACGGTGGTTCAAGTGATTGAGGAGATGAATCTGAGTTGGCAAGTAATTCTCAATAAGCGGGCGGTGATGGCATTGCCCCAAGGAATTGATAAGGCCAGTGGTTTAAAAGCGGCTTGTGCTGACCTGAATTTGCCCCTAGAAGCGACGATTGGCATTGGTGATGCCGAAAACGATCGTCACTTGCTGGCGGCCAGTGGTTTTGGGGTGGCGGTGGCGAATGCGATCGCGTCTCTCCAAGCAATGGCAGATTGGGTTACGCCATCAGCGCGGGGACAAGGGGTACAAGAGTTAATCCAACGCTGGCTGGCATAATGAATCATTCACAAAGTGACAGAATCAGGCAAAGTCCAGCCTTGGGCCGCTTCGGGAGTCAGGGCGCTGGAGAAATAAAAGCCCTGGGCGATTTCGCAGCCAAATTCGTGCATTGTCTTCATCTGATATTCGGTTTCGATGTTTTTGGCGATCGCGATCGCGCCGAGGTTGCGAGCTAACATGACCATAGATCGGGCGATTGCGGCTTTTCCGGTATGGCCTTCAAGTTCCCCTAGAAAAGTGTTATCAATTTTAAAAATATCGATGGTGACGCTGTGAAGATCGCTCAAGCAAGAGTAGCCTTTACCAAAATTATCAATACAGAGTTTTATGCCCAAGTCTCGCAGTTGGGCAATCCGAATTTTAGTGGCATCAGCATTTTTAATCCAGAGATTTTCCGAAATTTCTATACAGAGAAGATTGTAGTCGAGGGCAGTCTCTTGACAAGTCTCGCGGATTTGTTCGATCAAGTCGGGTTGGAGAAACTGCTTGGGAGAGAAGTTGAGATACAGCATCAAGGGTGAGTTAGGATGTTGCGGCTGAAAGACTTGTAACTGCTGACAAGCTTCTGTTAGCATCCAACGGGCGATCGCGACGGAGACACCACTTTCTTCAGCAATCTTTAAAAAGTCTTTGGGATAAATTTCTCCATGACGGGGATGATCCCAGCGCAACAAGGCTTCAAAGCCGACTAACTGCTGCGTTTTGAGATCGACAAGGGGCTGATAAGCGATTCTAAACTCATGGCGATTTAAAGCTTGGCGCAAATCCGTTTCGAGTTGGAGCAATGCCGTTGAATTTTGCTGCATTTTCGAGTTGAAAATCTCATATCGCCCTTTTCCTAAAGATTTGGCACGATATAAGGCAATATCAGCATCTCTGAGCAGATCGTCAGGATTGGTATATCTTGGGTGAGAAGCGGTATCGGTGGGTAAGTTGCGACTGAGGACAATACCCACACTCACACCAATGTAAACCTCATGGCCGCTTAAATCGAAGGCTTTGTTTAATTCTTGATTGATGCGCTCGGCAATCTGAATGGCGGTATCGAGATTACGGACATCTTCGAGCAAAATCGTAAACTCATCACCCCCTAAACGAGCGACGGTATCTTGGTCGCGCAAACAGTTTTCTAAGCGACGCGCTACGGCGATTAACAAGCGATCGCCCACTAAATGCCCTAAACTATCATTCACCAACTTAAAACGGTCTAAATCTAAAAATAACACCGCAAACTGGTAAGAGCTTTCTGAGTTTTGGGCTTCTTCATAGTGGGCGCGGTTTAAAGCGGCGGCTAAACGGGATTGAAATAAGGAACGGTTGGGCAATCCCGTCAAGGGGTCATAAAAAGCCCGTAGATGTAGTTGTTCTTTAACTTGCTTGTGTTCGGTAATGTCTTCTACCATTCCTTCGTAGTAGAGCAAGTTGCCGTTTTCATCCCGCACTGCCCGCGCACTTTCACAAATCCAAATAATGCTACCGTCGCGGCGATAAATTTGGGATTCAAAGCCTTTGACGGCATCGTTTTGTTGCATGAGTTGGACAAATTCTGCCCGTTGACTGCGATCGACATACAGTTGATGTTCGATATCAATCAAAGAAGCCATTAATTCTGCGACGTTGTTATAGCCATAGATGCGAGCGAGGGCAGGATTGGCGCTAATGTAGTGACCGTCTGGGGTGGTTTGAAATATTCCTTCTATGGCATTTTCAAAGATGCTGCGATACTTAGCTTCGGCGCGGACTAGGGCTTCTTCGTTATGTTTGCGTTCGGTAATATCGGTAATAAAGCCTTCGATGCCCGTGAGTTGTCCGGCGGTATCATAAATGCCGTGGCCTTTTTCCCAAAGCCATTTGGTTTGATGGGAGCGAGTTTGAATGCGATATTCAATCACATAGGACTGTTTTTGCTCGATGCGATCGCGCATGGTTGCGAGGATGCGATCGCGGTCTTGGGGGTCAATGATTTCGCTGTAGCAAAAGGGTTGACCGGCGGTTAATTCTGAACTGGTGTACCCGGTGAGGTGATGGCAACCGTCGCTAATGTAAAGCATGGGATAATCAAACTGGGGCGCAGCCGTAAAAAAGATACCATCGGCGGTGTTGATTAAGCTGGCCAAACGTCGCTCGCTTTCGCGTAAGGCGGCTTCAATTTGCTTGCGTTGATAGATTTCTCCAATTTGACTCGCAACCACGCTGACCACATCGCTGAGGTGGCGGTCTTGGGTTGTGGTTTCGTTCAAGAAAAAGACTAAGACTGCTATCACGCGATCGCCCGCAATAATCGGGACACCAAACCCGGTTTTCAAATCGACGCTTAAGGCGAGTTGTTGTCGCAAAAACTTAGAAGTAGCCCGCACATCCTCAAACCAGACGGGTTGACGACTTTGCCAGACTTGACCGGGTAAGCCAATGCCTTTGGGAAAACTATAGTCATAACTTTGCTGCTGAAAATTCTCGAAGCGATCGCTTTCTTCTTCAGACCAAGTTTGACTCAGGATTAAGGTTTGACTCGATTCATCCGGAAGCCAGGCTTCACCGTACATCCAATGGGTGGTTTGACAGACTTTTTGTAGGGTTAATTTTAAAGCATCGGTAAAGGTTGAGGCTTGACCAATCGTTTGGACTAAGGCTTGTAACAATTGGTTTTCCTCCTCAACTTTACGACGATCTGTAATATCAACTATCGAGCCTTCTCTGGCTATCAAATGGTCTGAAGTGTTCCAAATCCCATAACCTCTTTCCCAAACCCACGTTTGCTTGTTGTTACGAGTTAATAATCGATATTCCACATCGTATCTCTGTCGGTGTTTGAGTGCTTGTTCGATCTTTTCGATGACCCACTCGCGATCGTCGGGATGAATTAAATTTTCAAAGTTTAATGCTTGATTCTCGTTCCATTCTGCCGGATCGTACCCGGTAAGCGCACCACAAGCGGGACTGATAAATTCAAAGTTCCAAAAATGATGTGGGGTTTCGCGATCGCATTGACAGCGATACATGATATCCGCAGATTGGTTAACTAAATTTGACAAAGAACAACTGTTGCGTTGTAGGGCTTGTTCGATTTGTTTTTGATAGGTAATATCCTGAAATGTTCCCACAATCAACGATTCATCGGCGGAAACCAACCGTTGTAGGGAAACTAAACCCCACAAACACTTTCCGGTTCGGGTTTGCAGTTGTAGTTCGTAGTTGTCGAGGGCGTTATATTGCCATAATGCTTGTAACAAGACTTGCCAAGCCTTGGGGTCAAAATAAGAAGCGAGGGCGATCCGGTCGAAACCGGACGGTGAACCCAAGAGGGAATCAAAAGCGGAGTTGGTATATAAAATTTGACTGTTGCTGGCTTTCGCGATCGCGATGGGAACCGGAAAAGTATTGAACAACTTTGTCAAAAAGCGATCGCTTTCCCAATTTGAATCTGGCTGTAACGCCAATCTTGCTACAAGAGAGTCCATTTCTAGAGCGTGAGATGATGTAACCCCAGAGTTAATGGGACTTTTTGACATGGTTGGAACTCTCCTGTTTTGAAAATTCGACCCAAGATTAACAAAAATAATTCCTTCGTTATACGACGATAAACTGACTAAATATCATAAGGGATGAACCCCGCGATCGCGCTTGATCATCCTTTGATATCTTGAGCTAATGTCTTTAAGAACTTTCAGAAATCTGTAAAATTAAGCACTCCTTCTGAATTAAACTATGTTTAACTTTCTCAGAACCGTTATCTGTAATACAATCTGAAAAAACTTTTTGCGATCGCATGGCGTTGAATTATGGCTTTTTGGGATATCATCCGGAAATATCGCCTTGTTCCTTATATCTTTTTACTACCTGCTGTAGCAATTCTCAGCATTAGTGTCTTTTTTCCGGCATTACAAGCATTTTGGCTGAGTTTAACCCGCTATGACCTGATTAGCGAACCTCAGTTGATCGGTTTACAAAATTTTCAACGCTTGTGGCAAGACGATATTTTTTGGCAAACGCTTCGCAATACTCTATTGTATCTGTTGACTGTCGTTCCCTGCTTAACGATCTTGCCCCTAGGCTTGGCCATTCTCGTCAATCGTCAACTGCGGGGCATTCACTGGTTTCGCACCTTTTTTTATACCCCCGTCGCCATTTCTATGGTAGTTGCGGGGATTGCTTGGAAAGCCCTTTATGCGTCTAATGGGGTTCTCAATCAAAGTCTCCAGCAACTCGGCCTAGAAACAGGCATCCCCTGGCTAACCAGCCCACAATTCGCCCTCTGGAGCGTCATGGTGGTCACCGTTTGGAAAGGTTTGGGGTATTACATGGTCATCTATTTAGCGGGCTTACAAGCCATTCCTGGGGAACTCTACGAAGCCGCGACCCTCGATGGTTCCGATGGTTTACGCAAACATTGGGACATTACGATTCCCTTGATGCGTCCCTATTTAGTTCTCGTTGCAGTGATTTCTGCTATTTCGGCCACTAAGGTATTTGAGGAGATTTATATTATGACCCAAGGCGGCCCCCTCAATAGCTCAAAAACAGTGGTTTATTATCTCTACGAACAAGCGTTTACCAATCTAGAAATTGGTTATGGTTGTGCCATTGGTTTGGTTTTATTTCTGGTAATTTTTATCCTTTCTTTGCTCAATCTTTATGTTTCTAAATATACAATTAACAATGTATAATGTACAATTTACAACGGGGGAAATAATAACCAATAACCAATAACTAACAACTAACAACTAACAACCAACAACCAACGACAAATTAAACACCTCAGCAAACGCTATTGCCACATCTTGGCGCACTTTTTCAATAGTTAAACCGGGAATAAATTGGGCTAAACTGCCCACAGGTTTATCGCTGATTCCACAAGGGATAATTTGCTGAAAACCGGCCAAATTGGGATTAACATTTAAGGCAAAACCGTGCATTGTAATCCAACGACTGACTTTGATGCCAATAGCCGCCACTTTACAGCCTTCTAGCCAAACTCCGGTAAATCCATCAAGGCGATATCCCGATAAATTGTATTGCTTTAAAACCTGTATTAAAACTTCTTCGAGTTGGCGTAAATACCAATGTAAATCCTGTTGGTGAAAGCGTAAATTGAGAATCGGATAACCGACTAATTGACCCGGACAATGATAAGTCACTTCACCCCCGCGTTCAATGCGATGCAGTTCGGCGTGGGGGTTTTGGGGGTCGAATTTGAGATAATCTAAGCTTGACCCCGTACCTAGGGTATAAACGGGGGGATGTTCGAGTAAAATGAGTAAATCGTCTCGTTGAGGGTTCGCGATGCGTTGATTAACTTGCGATCGCTGATAATCCCAAGCTTCTTGATAAGGGACAATGCCCCAGTTTTGTAATTCACAACGACGCATAGCTTAAAGCTTTTGATAATGGATTTTAGCCGCGATCGCCAACTCTTTACATTCTACTCGGGGCGCGATCGCCCAGTCTGAACCCAAATTTCGGTAAGATCGAGAAACAATTTTTACAACTTACTTCTAAACTAATTTAGCCGATGCAAAGCGCTTTCCTCAATCACCTCCACAGTCCCAATCGCCCCGTCCTGGTTTTTGATGGGGCTATGGGAACATCCTTGCAAACCCAAAACCTCACCGCCGATGATTTTGGCGGCCCGCAGTACGAAGGCTGTAACGAATATCTCGTTATCACCCAACCCGAAGCGGTGAAAAAAGTCCATCGCGGCTTTTTAGAGGCGGGGTCTGATGTCATTGAAACCGATACCTTTGGGGGAACTTCGGTGGTGTTGGCCGAATACGACCTGGGCGATCGCGCTTATCATATCAATAAAACCGCCGCCCGACTCGCCAAAGAAGTGGCCGCCGCTTATTCTACCCCGGAAAAACCCCGCTTTGTGGCCGGTTCAATGGGGCCGGGAACCAAACTCCCCACCCTCGGCCATATCGACTTTGATACCCTCAAAAATGCCTATGTCGAACAAGCTGAAGGATTGTTTGATGGTGGGGCGGATTTATTATTAATTGAAACTTGTCAAGACGTTCTGCAAATTAAAGCGGCATTAAACGCCGTCGAAGAAGTTTTTCATAAAAGAGATGAACGTCTACCGATTATGGTTTCGATCACAATGGAAGTGATGGGAACCATGTTAGTCGGGACGGAAATCGGGGCAGCTTTAGCCATTTTAGAACCCTATCCCATCGATATTTTAGGGCTAAACTGTGCGACGGGTCCCGAACAGATGAAAGAACATATCAAATATTTATCTGACCACTCTCCGTTTATTATTTCTTGTATTCCCAATGCAGGCTTGCCCGAAAATGTAGGCGGAGAAGCTCATTATCGCTTAACGCCGATGGAATTACGCATGGCGTTAATGCACTTTGTCGAAGATTTAGGAGTGCAAGTTGTCGGTGGTTGTTGTGGTACGCGACCGGATCATATTCAACAACTGGCTGAGATTTCTAGCACTTTAACGCCAAAAGAACGCCATCCACAATACGAACCTTCGGCGGCTTCAATTTATAGCCCACAGCCCTACGATCAAGATAATTCTTTCTTGATTGTCGGGGAAAGATTAAACGCCAGTGGGTCGAAAAAATGCCGGACTTTACTGAATGAAGAAGATTGGGATGGTTTAGTTTCTTTGGCAAAATCTCAAGTCCGAGAAGGCGCACATATTCTCGATGTTAACGTCGATTATGTGGGTCGCGATGGGGTGAAAGATATGCACGAATTAGTCTCGCGCTTGGTGAATAATGTCACCCTGCCTTTGATGCTTGATTCGACTGAATGGCAGAAAATGGAAGCGGGGCTAAAAGTCGCGGGGGGCAAATGTGTTCTCAATTCTACGAACTACGAAGACGGCGAAGAGCGCTTTTTTAAATTATTAGAAATAGCACAACGATATGGTGCGGGAATTGTCGTCGGAACGATTGATGAAGAAGGGATGGGGCGGACTGCCGAAAAGAAATTCGCGATCGCAAAACGGGCATATTACGATGCCATTCATGAGGGTATTCCTGCCCATGAAATCTTCTTCGATCCCCTTGCTTTGCCCATTTCCACTGGGATTGAAGAAGACCGCGAAAATGGTAAAGCCACCATCGAATCCATTAAACGCATTCGGGAAGAATTGCCCGATTGTCATATTCTGTTAGGGGTTTCTAATATCTCTTTTGGTCTCAATTCAGCAGCCCGTCAAGTGCTAAATTCGGTCTTTTTACACGAAGCAATGGCGGTAGGATTAGATTCAGCCATTGTCAGCGCTAGTAAGATTTTACCCCTCTCTAAAATTGACCCGGAACATCAAGAAATCTGCCGCGATTTAATTTATGACCGCCGCCGCTATGATGGGGATATTTGTATTTACGACCCCCTCGGAGAACTCACCACTTTATTTGCAGGTAAAAAAGCCAAGAAAGAGCAAGCCATTGATACCAATTTACCCGTCGAAGAACGCTTAAAACAGCATATTATTGACGGCGAACGTATTGGTTTAGATGAAGCCCTCACTGAAGCCCTCGAAAAACATCCGCCCCTCGATGTTATTAATGTCTTCCTACTTGATGGCATGAAAGTGGTGGGAGAATTATTTGGTTCGGGTCAAATGCAGCTTCCTTTCGTGTTGCAATCGGCGCAAACCATGAAAGCAGCCGTGGCATTTTTAGAACCCTATATGGAGAAAGACGATTCTGATGATAGTGCAAAGGGAACGATGGTCATCGCGACAGTCAAAGGCGATGTTCACGACATTGGTAAAAACTTAGTTGATATTATCTTGTCAAACAATGGTTACAGGGTGGTCAACTTAGGGATTAAGCAACCTGTCGAGAATATTATTAAAGCCTACGAAGAACATCAAGCCGATTGTATTGCCATGAGTGGTTTGTTGGTAAAATCTACGGCGTTTATGAAAGATAATCTCGCTGTATTTAACGAGCGCGGTATTCGCGTTCCTGTGATTTTAGGGGGGGCAGCTTTAACGCCTAAATTTGTCCATGAAGACTGCCAAAATACCTATAACGGTAAAGTCATCTATGGTAAAGATGCCTTCTCAGATTTGCATTTTATGGACAAACTAATGCCTGCTAAATCTGCCGGAGAGTGGGATGATTTAAAAGGATTCCTGGCTGAAATCAACGAAGAAATTGCCACAGAAACCAACGGCCATAAAACGCAATCTGAGACGGTTGAAAATGAAGCGAAAGACACCGAACCAGAAGTTATTGATACCGAACGCTCAGAAGCCGTAGAAGTGGATATCGAGCGACCGAAACCGCCGTTTTGGGGAACGAAATTACTGCAACCCCAGGACATTAGTTTAACCGAGGTTTTCGAGTATTTGGACTTACAAGCTTTGTTCGCGGGACAGTGGCAATTCCGCAAGCCCAAGGGAGAAACCCGCGAAGCTTACGAGCAGTTTTTGGCTGAAACGGTGCAGCCCATTTTAGAGACTTGGAAAGAGCGAGTGGTTCAAAACAACTTGCTACATCCTCACATTATTTACGGCTATTTTCCTTGTTTAGCGGTGGAAAACTCTCTGTATGTATACGACCCGAAAGTGGTTGAAAATAACTGCATTCCGGTAGAGAGTCAACCGCTTACAACTTTTGAATTTCCCCGGCAAAAATCTTTGCGTCGCCTTTGTATTGCTGACTTTTTCTTACCTCAAGAAATGGCAAAAGAACAAGCCCAAAATGGCTTAATGCCTGTGGATGTGTTTCCGATGCAAGCGGTGACAGTCGGGGAAATTGCGACGGAATACGCCAAAAAACTGTTTGCTGCCGATGAATACACCGATTACCTCTATTTCCACGGGTTAGCGGTACAAACCGCCGAGGCGCTGGCGGAATGGGTACACGTTCGGATTCGTTCTGAGTTGGGTTTTGGCGATCGCGAACCCCAAACCCTACGAGACATTTTACAGCAACGTTACCAAGGCTCGCGCTACAGTTTTGGGTATCCCGCTTGTCCGAATATTCAGGATCAATACAAGCAACTGGATTTACTCGCAGTCGATCGCATTAAGATGTACATGGACGAAAGCGAGCAGTTGTATCCCGAACAATCCACAACGGCGATTGTGACCTATCATCCCGTGGCTAAATACTTTAGTGCTTAGAAAATGGTTATTGGTTATTGGTTATTGGTTATTGGTTGTTGGTTGTTGGGTAGAACGAAGTGAAACCCAACAAAACCTCAATTCTTGCCCTTGTTTTGTGATTCAACTCTAAAATGGTGGGTTACGGCGGATTAGTCGATTGCGGTTATAGCAGAGGTTTTAGCCGCCTAACCCACCCTACTGGCGTGGTCGAAATTCAACGGTATTCTCGCGAATCGTGATGTCGTAACTGCCATAAAAATCTTGTCCCAACAGACCAATATCCATGGTGGGGGCGACGGCAACCATGAGATCGCGCATTTGAATCCGTCCTGCACTCATCGACTGTACTAAACCCAACGGGAAAACCATCGGGCCGCCAACGGTATCGGCTTGGGCGACTCCGACAGGCTCTAAGCCCAGACGTTGAGCCATCGCGGGGGTAATGACGGTGTGACTAGCTCCGGTATCGACGAGCATTTCAAAGGCTTGCTGATTATTAAACATAACATCAATGACGGGAGTGCCGCGATCGCGCCGCTTGATTGGCACTTCAAAACTGCTAACGGCAGTTGACCCCGGATTGACGTTGGTACTGTTACCGCACAGATGACCCAAACTCACGACCCGACCATTGCTATCGGTCATGTAGCAGCCTTGTTGGGATTGGGCTAACACCGCGATCGGACTCACACTGAAACCAATTGCTAACAGTAGAGAGGAGAAAAGTTTTGCCATGATGGGATTGTTTTAGGGCTGATGAGTTGATCCCATTTTATGCGATCGTTTTGGGCGGCGGTAGGATTAAATTAGGCTACTCCGCATCATCACTAAGGTTTCGGTAAGTCCTTCGAGGCGGGTTTCGAGGTTTTGTTTAGCGTAGAGGAGTTGACGCAGTTTTTGGTAACGGGCGATCGCGACGCTGACACTCGGTACATCTTCGGGGGGGCAATCTCTCGACCAGGTTTTGCCTTGTTCGTCAATGCCGCACAAGCGATAACCGGGACGGGGGGTTTGGTAGCTTACACCATCTTCGCTGAGGGCTTCGACGTAATCCATTTGGCTGTCGCTTTCGGCAATAATCGGCTCGTTAAAGTTGGGATCGTCCTGATGAGCGTGGGATTCTAACCAACCGTCAATCAGGGGCCCTTCGCTGTAAATCGTTTGGATTTGCGCGAGGACTTGTTGCAGTTCTTGTTGCCAGGAGATAATGACTTCGCGGATATCCCGCAATAAATCTAAGGCTAGGGCTGGATTAACGCTGTGGTTGTGACTGCTAATGCCCAGGGGCTTGAGTTTGGGCAACATGGGGACGCGCTCGATCGGTTTTGAGACGGGTTCGATCGCGCTAGGATCGATGTCAAAGGAGGGGGCGTTGGGGTTGGGTTGCATGGGTTCGCCTTTGGCAGTGGGGCGGGTTTGGCTCATACGCTCCAAGGTCATTTCAATGCGTTTGAGTTCGGGTTTCATAGGCTGGTTTTGGCGGTACAACTGCTGCTAATCTAGCATTGAGTTTCAATCTCGAAACAATCTGTGAATTTTGTACGTTCTGCTGAAATTATTTTAGTCACGGGCCCGACTCGTTCGGGCAAAAGCGAGTGGGCTGAGTCTTTGGCGATGCAGTCCCAGAAAGCTATATTTTATGTGCCGACGGCGCAAATGCAAGCGGGCGATCGCGAGTGGCAAGACCGCATTCAACGGCATATCGACCGCCGTCCTGCCGCTTGGCAAACTTGTCACGCTCCTTTTGATCTGGTTGCCGTCTTTGCTGATTGTCCCTCAGATTGCTGTTTATTGATCGATTCTTTGGGAACTTGGGTGGCGAATTTATTAGAACAAGAGGATGCCCATTGGGACAAGGTGCTAGAAATGCTCTTAGCGGCAATTGCTGAGGCACAGCAGGACGTTATTTTGGTGGCGGAGGAGACGGGATGGGGCGTGGTTCCAGCCTACCCTTTAGGACGAAAATTCCGCGATCGCCTCGGTGATTTAATCCGAAAAGTGGGCGCGATCGCGGATCGGGTTTATCTTGTAACCGGGGGCTATGCGGTGGATTTAGCCCAACTCGGAACGAGAATTAATTAACAATTAACAATTAATAATATAAACAGATTGTCATTATTTTTGACAAGAGAATAAGGGTTGCAGCACGCGAAAAAATGCGGTTTTTAGCTCATCCCGAACTAACGTTAACAAAAAAACTTCTAATTTACGATTTCATTTATTTTTTCGGTTTATTGAGCAAGCCCCAATTATTAATTATTCATTATTAATTATTCATTGTTCATTATTAATTATTCATTGTTCATTATTAATTATTCATTGTTCATTGTTCATTATTCATTGTTCATTGTTCATTGTTCATTATTCATTGTTCATTGTTCATTGTTCATTATTCATTGTTCATTGTTCATTGTTCATTGTTCATTGTTCATTGTTCATTGTTCATTGTTCATTGTTCATTGTTCATTATTCATTATTCATTGTTCATTGTTCATTGTTCATTGTTCATTGTTCATTGTTCATTGTTCATTGTTCATTTTATTTTTCTTCGCTTTTGCGGCTTTGCGACCCATTTTGCCCAGATTTTCTTGTAGCGTTCCCATCGGACAGACGGCACACCAAGCTCGCGGACGGGTTATGATCGCCAAGGGAATCGCGATTAAGCTGGTAACAATACACATACTGACGAAAATACCGCCAACGGCCATCCAATCTCCCCAAGCAATGACCATGCGGGAAATAAAGATGCTCATAAAAATGCCGAACACAAACCAGCGAAACCATTTGCGGTTGAAAAAGCGCGGCCAAGGACGATTGAGGGTCAGTTTAGCCATGATAATGTCTAAAAATGAGCCACGGGGACAGAGATTACCGCACCAAAAGCGACCCTTATAGTAAGAAATCGCAATTAAAAACACCATCATTCCGAGCATGAGATAACCCAGGATGGGATAAAACAAACCCCCGATCGCGATTAGGGGAAACAACCAAATCATGGCCCATTGGGTGGGTTTTCCTTTGAAGGCTTTACTTTTACTCATGGTTTTTAGCTCTCTAATACGGGTTATGTCGTAAAAATAGGGTCTGGATTCGTTTTGCGGGATAATTTGCCGATCCCCTTGACTTATCCATTGAACTTGATATTATGAATGTATAACTAATCAGTTATAAAGTCAATAGACATTTACATTATTTTTTGAAATTCCGGGAGGAATTGAGATGGCTCATGTGGTTGTATTGGGTGCAGGGTTGGGGGGTTTACCCACGGCTTATGAATTGCGTCACTTGTTGCCGAAGTCCCATCGTATTACTGTAATTTCGGATAAGCCGCAGTTTACGTTTATTCCCTCGTTACCGTTAGTAGCGTTTGATTTAACGCCGTTGAAGCACGTTCAACTGGATTTAGAGCGTTTGCTCAAAAAACGAGATATTGATTTGATTTTGGGGACGGTGACGCATCTCGATCCCCATCACCAAGAAATCCGGGTGGGCGATCGCGCACTGCAATATGATTATGTTGTCGTGTCCACGGGGGCAGCATTGGATTTAGATGCAATTCCGGGTTTGGGGCCCGATAACGGTTACACCCATTCGGTTTGCAATCCCCATCACGCTGAATTAGCCCGCGACGCTTGGCAGGAGTTTGAGCGCAATCCGGGATCGATTGTGGTGGGGGCTGTTCCCGGTGCGAGTTGTTTGGGCCCGGCTTATGAGTTTGCACTGTTGGCTGAATATGTGTTGCGGAAGCGGGGTTTACGCGATCGCGCCTCGGTGACGATTGTAACCCCAGAACCCTATGCCGGTCATTTAGGCATTGGGGGAATGGCCGATTCGCGGCAGTTGGTGGCCCAATTATTGCAACGACGAGGGGTTGAGGTGATTGAAAATGCCGAAATTACCCAAATTAACGAAAAACAAGTGATATTAGCCGATGGCCGTTCCGTACCGTTTCAATACGCCATGCTGCTGCCGCCGTTTTTAGGGGCGCAGTTTTTACGGGATACGCCAGGGTTAACGGATGATAAGGGCTTTTTGCCGATTTTACCCACCCACCAACACCCAGATTTCCCCTCAATTTATAGTATCGGGGTCACGATTCAACTGCCGACTCCGGAAGTTACGCCGTTACCGATGGGTGCGCCAAAAACGGGTCAGATGACCGAAGCAATGGGAATGGCAACGGCTCATAATATTGCGGTGGATTTGGGCGTAATTGCGTCTGAGAAGGTGGGATCGAACATGGAGGCGATTTGTATGGCGGATTTTGGCGATTCTGGTTTGATGTTCATTGCCGATCCGGTGATTCCCGACCCTGTAACCCACCAAAGACGGCGTGCTGTGGCGTTAGCGGGGCTGTGGATTAGTTGGGCAAAGGCGGTGTTTGAGGTGTATTTCTTGATGAAAATGCGCTTGGGTTTGGCTGTACCTTGGTTTGAGCGATTGGGCTTGCGAATGTTGGGGATGTCTTCGTTGGTGCGATCGCTCCAACCCCAACCGGAAACTTCTGGGGCGGTTACGTCTCAGAAAACGTCTTAGTTGCCGATCTATGCCTTTGAATCTCTACTTTACTGCTTTGGGCGGGGGTTCCCTGCCCCTACAAACCTAAAAAGCCTCGATTCATCTTTATTGCTCAGGACGAACTTGACTTTTTATTACTGTATCATTATATAATAGAGCAAATGAAAACAGCAGCAACCATGAACATCGCTCTGCACTCCCAAGACTTTGAAAAGTTGGCTAATCGCTTCAAAATTCTGAGCGAATCCACGCGATTACAGATTCTTGCGGCGATTTGTCAAGAGGAGCGCAATGTGAGCGAAATTTGCGATCGCACCGGACTGAATCAAGCCAATGTTTCCAAACATTTGCAGTTACTCAGACAAGCGGGAGTTGTGGCTTGTCGCCGCGTTGGGGTTTGTCGGTATTACCGGGTGATTGATACTCAGTTATTGAGTTTGTGCGATCGCGCCCAACATATTGTCGTAAATTGATGGATTTTCCCCAAATATTAGGAGTTATAAATATGTCGAAATTGATTTCTCGTTTGATTTTGAGTTGTTGCGCGATCGCGATAATCTGGTTCTCGCAAATGCCGATGGCTCAAGCCGCCAATCCTGCCGAATTAAGCAAAGCCGTAGAAGAAATTGAATACTTAGATGCCACGCGATCGGGGTTAGCTTCTAGTTTAGAAGGACGCACCGAACCTCCCACCAAACAAACCATGAAAGAGGTATGTAAACCCGTAGGAATGCGAGCCAAACAACTCAGCATGGAAAACAACTGGCAAGTGAAACAAATTGCCACAAAATATCGCAATCCCAACCATGCACCGCAATCTGAAACAGAAGAAAACGCCTTAGAATTATTCGAGCAAAATCCCGATTTGATCGGCTTTTGGCAAAAGGATACTGTAAGCGGGGAAATGGGCGATCGCTACTTCCGTAGAATCAACGTCGAAAGCAGTTGTTTAGCTTGTCACGGCGCAAAAAATAGCCGTCCTGACTTCGTAAAAGCCAACTATCCCGAAGACCATGCTTTTGACTTCCAAGTGGGGGATTTACGGGGAATGTACTCGGTATTTGTTCCCGAAATACAAGCAGGCTTAAAAGCCGCCTTACAATAAATATAAATCGCTCAATGTAATTGACAAAATGACAACAATGTGGTGCAAAATCAGACGCTTTTTTTCCGGGTTGCTACTGTTTTCAAGTTTAGTTTTACTCCTGTCTTTTCTCCTGGGGAATTTGCAGACTTCCCCCGCCCTTGCCGCCGTTTATTCCCATCGCGAAGCCCCCGGACAAATCCTGTATAAATCTCGCCATACCCTGCGAGATAATAACAGCAATCCCTGGCAAATTATTGTCTTTAAACAAATCAAACCCAACCGCGCAACTTCTACCAATCTCAGGTTAGTGGGCTTTCCCGGTACAGTGGAATTTGAGCATCCCCAACCCCTCAAAATCACCGCTAAAAGCCGTGACTTTCTCGCCGAAGATGTCTTCGCTCAAAAAGCCCCTGGTGCGAATGTGGGTCAATACAATGTTGCCACAGTTTTGCCACAACTCCGCTTAGGACAAACCGTGAAACTCGAAATTCCAGTTAAAAACGACTTTCCCCTGAGTCTTGCGGTTCCTTCTGAGGTTGTCTTGGAATGGAAAGAAATTGCTGGCAAAGATTAAAAGTTTTCCTACAGTATCTTTATCAAAGGGTTAACATTTAAACCCAAATCGCAACATTTTTCTTAATTCACTCCCTCACAAATTCAAGAGATAAAAATCATGAAAAACTTATTTTCTCCCGAATGGATGCAAGCCTATCAAGCCCAATGGAATCAAGACCAAGAACTTAAAGAAGCTTTAGCCCAAATTCACTTTGACTCTAACATTGGTTACGGCTTTAAAAATGATGCTCATCCTCGCGGTGTAATTATTGTTCAAAATGGCGAAGTCATTGCCGCCGAACCTTATCATAATCAACCTTTAAATTGGGATTTACGCGCCGATGAAAAAGATTGGCAGCAATGGTTAAAACGCGGAATTAAAATGATGGGATTAAGTACTGCTTATGTCCAAGGAAAAATGAAATTTGCTGTAGGGGATTATACCGCGATGATCAAAGACCCCCGCATGGTCAAACCCTTTTTAAAAACCTTCGCGGTGATGGGTCAAGTGAGTTAATTTAATATTTGTGCTTATTGCCCCGGTTTTTCCCTTTAAACCGGGGTTTCGACTACCTCATTACATCCCCATCCCCAAGCCGGGTTGAATCAACCTTAAGAAATAGCCGACATCTCCCAACACTCGCCCATTTTTGGCGCACAATGGCAGTAAAAATATTCCTTTTTTTGAGCCTGTGAATACCATCACTTCAGAAGCGCCCACCCCTTTCCCAACCGTCTACGGCCCGGTAAAATCATGGCGGTATGGGCGATCGCTCGGTATCGATCCCATTGGTATGATTTCGACTTGTTCGTTTAACTGCGTTTACTGTCAACTCGGCGAAATCGAGTATCGTACCGACCAACGCCAGATTTTCGTACCCACAGCCACAATTATCAAAGATTTACAAAGATTTGCGCCTTGGGACGTGGATGTAATCACTCTTAGTGGTAGCGGTGAACCCACCCTCGCGGCAAATTTGGGCGAAATCATTACAGAAATTCAAAAACTAACCCAAAAACCCGTGATTGTTCTCACCAACGGCACATTACTGGGCGACCCGGCAGTGTGTCAAGCCTTGCAATCTGCCCAAGAAGTTGCCGTAAAACTCGATGCAACCTACTCCGACCAACTCACCCGCATTAATCGCCCCCTTTCTGAATTAGACTGGGCAGAAATTTACACCGGAATCGAGCAATTTCGCTCATTTTATCCGGGGAAACTGAGTTTACAAACCATGATTTTAAGTCCGTGGCAAAAAGCGCAACAGCAAATTTATTGCCATATCGTCCGCAAAATTCAGCCCGACACCATTCAACTCAACACTCCCACTCGTCCCAAACCTTTGATGCGTCAACTGGATGGCCGCGGCAACCATACCCCAGGGGAATCTCGTTCCTATCCGGTACACCACCTGAAATCCGTCAGCAGCGACGTTTTACAGGGGCTTGCCGCCATGATTCAGCAAGAAACGGGGGTTTCTACCCGTATCGCTCCGCAGCCTTCTTAGGCAGTGGGCAGCGCGTGCTGTGGGCAATGGGCAGTAGAATTTGTAGGTTGGGTAGAACAAAGTGAAACTCAACACCAAATAAAGGTTTTGTTGGGTTTCGTGACCTCAACCCAACCTACGAGGCTGATAACTGATAACTGGTAACTGAAATGACTGACCTTGCCTTGCTACAACCGTTAGAAATTGGTGATTTACTTTTAAAAAATCGAGTTGTTCTTGCTCCTCTGACGCGATCGCGAGCGGGACAAGAACGCCTGGCGAATGCTTTAATGGCTCAATACTACGCCCAACGTGCCAACGCCGGACTACTCATTACCGAAGCGACTGTGATTTCTCATCAAGCCATTGGTTGGCTCGAATCCCCCGGCATTTATACCGAAGCGCAAACCGAATCGTGGCAACAAGTTACAGAAGCCGTCCACGCCCAAGATACGCCGATTTTCCTGCAACTGTGGCACACCGGACGGGCTTCTCACTCCAGCTTTCAACCGAACAATCAACTCCCCGTCGCACCTTCGGCGATTGCCATTCAGGACGACGACGGCATTCATACACCCCTAGGCAAAAAGCCCTATGAAACCCCCAGAGCCTTAGAAACCGATGAAATCCCCGGCATTGTCGAAGATTACCGTCGTGCGGCTCACAATGCCTTACAAGCGGGATTTGATGGGGTGGAGATACATGGGGCTAACGGCTATCTGATCGACCAGTTTCTTCAGTCTAAAACGAATCAGAGAAGCGATCGCTACGGCGGTATTCTTGAAAATCGCTACCGCTTTCTTAAAGAAATTGTTGAGGCGATTTTGACCGTATTTCCAGCTCATCGGATTGGGGTGCGACTTTCCCCGAATGGGTCGTTTAACGATATGGGTTCCCCGGATTATCGCGAAATTTTCTTTTATGTGGCCGAAAAACTCAATGCTTATGACCTCGGTTATCTGCACATTGTAGACGGCCTCGGTTTTGGTTTCCATGAGTTAGGTCAGCCCATGACTCTCGATAACTTTCGCCCAGTTTTCGACAGTCCCCTCATGGGCAACTGCGGCTATGACCAAGATGCCGCCGAAGCTGCCATCCAAGACGACCAAGCTGACCTTATCGCCTTTGGTCGTCCCTACATTAGCAATCCGGATTTAGCTCAGCGTTTTGCCCACGGTTGGCCGCTCAATCCCTACGATGATATGACTTATTGGTATTCTGGCGGCGCAAAAGGTTATACCGATTATCCAACTTATTCCGAATCTCAAGCCAGTTAACGCCATTATCCTGGGATTGCCCTCACCCCAAACCCCTCTCCCAAGTAGGGCGAGGGGCTTAATGCTCTATCCACACCACTCCTCAACCGTCCTACAGCTAAAACCCCGGTTTTTTCAACAAACCGGGGTTTTGGAATTAAAGGAATTTGAACCTAAGAAATCGCGGCCATTTGCTTGCGAATTTCCGTATTATCTTCCATCGGTGCAGTTAAAGCTTCTTCGAGGTCAGCCCGTCCGAGTTTTTCTTCGAGAATCTTCATCACTTCTCGGCCAAAATCATTGGGGTTTTGTTGCCAGGCTTGTAAGCAAACTTCCCCGAAAAATGACCCTAAAGGTTCGGGATTCCAGAGTAACTTTTTCGCCGTCCAGGGCATCAAACTCATGGGATTGTAACCGGGTTTGAGGATGTCGTTTTTGAGGGCGTAACCTTCAAGATGGGTATGGGGTTGTAAGCCAATAAAGAAGATCGCAGGCTCGACTTTATCGGCTCCAAAAACTTCTTCTAAGGCGCGATGATAGGCAATGGTTTGGCGAATGGTCTCGAAGGTTTCGTCAATAACATTAAAGGAATAGTTGACGGAAACAATATCGTTAAATCCGGCAGCTTTGAGGTCGCGGCAGTTTTGCAAAACCGTCCGCAGATTGTAGCCCATCCGCATTTTACGCACCAATTCTTGAGAGCCACTGGTAATGCCGATCTCAAAGTAGTTCATCCCCGTTTGAACCATTAAATCGCAGAGTTCGGGGGTGAGGTTGTCGGCGCGGATATAAGCCGCCCAGTGAATGTCTGTCATGCCAGAATCTACGATTTTTTGCAGCAATTCCACGGCATCGTCGATGAATTTCCGCGCTGGGATAAACTGGGCATCGGTAAACCAGAAGTTGCGA
>Ga0207419_1001251_pt1 | contig 19683 bp, 11 predicted proteins | sample ElkSloMetagenome_4_FD_184723 | JGI IMG/M metagenome (GOLD analysis project Ga0207419, IMG submission 184723) | Hot spring microbial communities from Elkhorn Slough, Monterey Bay, USA - MD2A (version 2) | ecosystem: Environmental > Aquatic > Marine > Intertidal zone > Estuary: Microbial mat ...
CGCGGGGTTCGAGGGTGTCGGACCGGTCGCCGGGCGGCTCGGCTTATCTGCCGCGGAGCGTGGCGGAGAGTTCGACGCGTTCGCCGTCACGGCTGACGGCGAATGGGACCTCGTCGCCCGGCGCGTGTTCGGCGAGGGCCCAGCGCCATTCGGTGAGGGTGTCGACGGGCTCGCCGTCCCATTCGATGAGGCGGTCGCCGGGTTGAACGCCGGCGGCGTCGGCGGCGCTGCCGGGCGTGACGGAGACGAAGAGCACGCCTTGGATGCCTTCGCCGGCGTTGCGTGGGATGACGCCGAAGAGCACGCGCGAGGCGGGCGGCTGCGGCGCCGGCATGACGACTTCGAGCGGTTGGGCACGGGTGGCGGCGTCGAGGACGATCTCTTCGAAGAGGTCGACGACTTGGACGGCGCCGAAGCGATTGATCTTGTAGCTGAGGTCCGCGGCGGTGTGATAGTCGGAATGGAGCGGGTTGATGATGGCGAAGAGGATGGGCATCTCGCCCTCGAAGTAGAACGGAGCGTGGTCGGAGCGGCGGGAGACGTTGGTGGGTTGGACGATGTTGAGGGGCGAGGCCTCGAACTTGGGACGGAGCCAGTCGGCCATGCCCTGGGCGGTCTGAGCGCCGGTGACGGAAAGGCCGCCGCTTTCGACGCGGCCGATCATGTCGAAGTTGACCATGAGGTAGTGGTGGTCGAGCGGTCGGATGGGGTTTTGAACGTAGTAGCGAGCGCCGTTGAGGCCGGACTCTTCGGCGTCGAAGGCGAGGAAGAGGACGGAGCGTGCGTCGGCGTCGTCGTCGAGGCCGGCGTAGCGCTCGGCGAGTTTCTCGGCCATGAGGAGGATGCCGGCGGTGCCGGAGGCGTTGTCGTCGGCGCCGTTGTGGGTCTGCTCGATGGAAGTGGGCGTGCCGAAGCCGCCGTCGCCGATGTGGTCGAAGTGGGCGCCGACGACGATGATCTCGTCGGCGAGTTCGCCGCGGCCCGGCAGGAGGCCGCCGACGTTGTACGCGGTCATGGGTTTGGTTTCGAGGTCGACGGTGAGCCGGACTTCGGCGGGGGCGTCGTCGTCGGCGAGGGGGAAGGCGAGGGCGGTCTCGGCCTCGTCGGCGAGTCGGCGGAAGTCCATGGCGCCGCGGTCTTGGGGGTCGAGCATGGCGAGGAGGGTGTCGCCGGCCTCGGTGGTCATGTGGACGACGGGGAGGTCGAAGCGGCCGCCGGACATGCGTGGGGAGATGAGCCGCTCGGCGCGGGGGTCGCGCGAGCCGGGCGGGTTGATGATGATGAGGGCCTCGGCGCCGCGTGAGGCGACCGAGGCGATCTTGCCGGAGAAGGAGGCGTTGTCGGTCCAGCGACCGCCGCGGGTGAAGGCGCTGCCGCCCGACTGGTCCATGGGCTCGAAGCGGAACATGACGGCGACGGAGCCGGTGAGGTCGGTGTCTTCGGCGAAGTTGGTGTAGCCCTGCGGCCCGTCGTCGATGCCGTAGCCGACGAAAACGGGCGGGCCGGAGACGTCGCCTTTGCCGCCGAGGCCGGTGGCGGTGTAATCCTCGCCGGGCATGAAGCGGTAGACGCGGTCGCGGTCTTCACCCGGAGCGGAGATGGAGAGATGCTGGTCGACGATGTCGACGCGGCCGCCGATGGGGAAGGGTTGTTCCCACGAGCCTTCGCTTGCGCCGTCGGTGAACGGGCGTTCGAGGCCGAACGCGTCGAACCAGAAGGCGAGGTATTCGCGGGCGATGTCGTTGCCGCGGCTGCCGGGGACGCGACCTTCGAAGAAGGGGTTGGCGAGCGTGGTGATGTGTTCGTTGAAGCGGCGCACGTCGGGCGACGCGGCCGTGAGGATGGCGGCGATCGGGGCTTCGACCGTGCTGTCGATGGTGGGCAGTTCGTTTTCGGCGTTCTCGGCCGAGGCGTGGCTCACCGCGATGGTGAGCGCGATGGCGGGGACGGCGGCGAGCCACGGACGGCGTGCGATGATCATGCGGTGTCGCTCCGAACGAAACGGTTGACAAATGACGGCGCCGGGCGGTCGGGGTGACGCTCGACGGAACGCGAGGTGCGGCCGGCGGGCGTCTCAACGAGCCGGCGCGGCGCCTCGGGTTCGTGGGATTGGTCAACGCTACCGCGAACGGCGCCGGCATGGAAGCGGTGGCGACCGCTTGTTTCGGGCGGGGCGGACGATCGTGATCGCTGCAACCGGCGGCCGGCGTTCGGTATCCCGTAGAGCGTGTCGGGAAAGCGGGCGTCGATATCGGGTCGTCCCGGCATCGGCCGAGCCGCTGCCGGTGTCTTGACACTCTGCATGGTCGAGTGAACAATGACTCTTCGCGGTCCGTCAGCGGCGGAACGCAAACAACACGGCCCCATCGTCTAGTCAGGTCCAGGACGTCAGGTTCTCATCCTGAAAACCGGGGTTCGAATCCCCGTGGGGTCATTGCGTGCAAGCGAAGGCCGACTCGTTGCGGGTCGGCCTTTGTTGCTTTTTCCAGCGAGTGCGGTTGATGGCCTGAAGCCGAAGCGCGTTCGACGCGCGGGACGATGGTCCGGCCGGCTTGCAGGGCGACCGCGACTAGACAGCGAGGGTGGGCGCTCGGGAAGACGACGACGCATGCGTTGGGATCGACACACCCGTCGCCGTTGTCGGACGCGTCGTCGAAGTTCGTGGGGCCGACATGCTGGCGGGCGGATACCGCTCGATCTCCATTCGTCGCGTCGGGTGGGCGCCGCGGCGTGCACCAGAGTGCCCGGATGAACGGAACCATGGGGACGACCTTTGACCGTGCATGCAGCCGGTTCTAGGTTCGACTGTGTAGCGGCGAGGAGCCGTGAATCTTTCGCCGGCAGCCTCGCACGGCTCGCACGGCACACAAGTCTGTCCAACACGTCGGGACCGGCCTCCGCGCCGTTCCCGGTACCCATGACCACCGCCACGGGCCGGGTTCGGCCCCGGCGATCGCGTGGTCGCATTCCACGACGGAGAAGACCGATGAACATTCTGAACACCATCGCCGAGCGCACGCGGTTCCGCACCCGAGGCCGATCGATTGCCGCCGGAGCCGCGGCTCTCGCGCTCGCCGCAGGCATGCCTCTCGCCGTGACCAACGCGCAGAACGGCTACGACAACACCGACGATTTCGACGACGCCGATTACGACTACTACTACGTGGGCGAGGATTGGTACGACGAACGCGACTGGTACGACGACGACGACGACAACGCCGGCTGGGCCGCCAGTGACGTTCGCAACGAGGACGCGGGGCGGGATTACGGCTACGGCTACGGCGCGTACGGCGACACCGAGTATGACAACAACTGGTCGGAGGAGCGCGATGGTTATCGCGGGAATCGCAGCGGCAACAACCGGGACGACGACGGCTGGTTCGATGACGCCGATCGGGACCGCCGCGGCATGAACGTCCGCGACCGCGACCGCGACCGCGACCGCGACTGGAACCATCGCGGCAGCGGCTACGGTTATGACTACACCCAGAAAAACCGCCGCAGCGGCGACGCCGACGACTACGACTACTACGGCACTGCGTACGAGGTCGAAGGCGACGACTACACGGCGTATTCGGAGCGCGAGCGGGATCGCGTGAGCCGCGACCGCTCGAATCGCGACCGTGCCGACCGGGATCGCGCCGACCGAAATCGCGACTCCGGCCGAAACGGCGCCACCACGACGTCTTCCGGCGCCGACATGAATTTGGATGCCTATTACGACGGCTACTACGACGGCTACTACGACGACCGTTTCGGCTATGACGTCGACACCAGCGAGCACAACAAGAACTACAACGAGTCCTACAAGGATGGCTACTACGACGGCTTCTACGACTCCGAATGGGCGTACAACTACGACCCGACCTACTATGTGTACATCATTCAAGAGACGGGTCAGGGCGATTCGCAGCGGCAACTGCGTCAGCAGGGTCAGCGAGACACGCGGCAGGCTCAGCGCGACCGCCAGCGCGAACGGGGCATGAGCGGCGACCGCTATGAGCAGCGTCTCGCCCGAAACGATCGTCAACGGACCCAGCGGGACCGTTACGACCGCCGCGATGCGCAACGGGACCGCCAGCGTGAACAACAGATGCGTGACCGATATGAGCGGCAGATGGCCCAGCGTGAACGCGACCGTCAGCGTGAACAGCAGATGCGCGACCGCTACGAGCAGCGGATGGCCCAAGGCGACCGCGACCGCCAGCAGCGGATGGACCGCGATAGATACCAGCAGCCGCAGGCGAGCCAGCGGCAGCGTCGGCAGTCGGAGGGGCAGCGCAACCAGGCGGACATGGAGCGCGTCCGCGGCACCGTGAACGATCTCGGCTTCATGGAACGCAGCTTGAACGGCCGGACGCACACGCTGGTCGACGTCACTTTCGAGGACGGCTCGAAGCAGTGCCTCGACCTCGGCCCGAAGATGACCGAGGAGCGCTTCCCGGTCGACCTCGACGAGAAAGCCACGTTCGTCGGTACGACGCACCAGGCGACGCTCGACGGCGAATCCCGTCAGGTTCTGGTGACGCACCGCATCGTCGACGACGGCGAGACAATCAAACTCCGTGGTCCGTCCCGCGGTGATTCGGCCTTGCAGAATCGCGACCGCAAAAACGACCGTGGCAACGCTGACCGCAATCGCCAGCGGAACCGCAAATGATCAGCGTCGGCGACATCCGACGATGGGGAATCGACTCCGGCTGCGTTCGACTCTCGAGCGCGGCCGGCTTTCGTTTTGAACGCATGGGCCGATGGGGATCGCCCAAGCGGCTCTCGCGCCGACATAGGGCGAGCTTCGCCTTTGCGTCGCCGACAGCCTCGCGGCGTTGCGGCGTGTTTCCCGGAAGACAGCCGGCGCTCGGCCGAGTCTTTGACCGACCGCGGAGTCGGCACTAGCGTTGAGACATCGACGGATGACTCAGCACGTTTCACCGTCGTCTTCGCTGAGGCGAATGAGTCTCGGCGCCGGCCGTGCAGTGTGTGCGGCCGATACGACATTTGTTTCCAACACGGCGATCGCGGCGGCGCAACGGCGTCGGGATCGTCGCGCACTTTCCGAACCCCGGCGAAGCGGTTACGTCATGCCGGGCTTCACTTCCTTTCACCTGAATCTGGAGTTTCTCTGTATGAGCACATTCAACGATCTCTCGCGCAGCGTTTCGCACCGTCTTTTCCGCTTCGGCTCCGTCGGCGCCGGTGCGGCCGCCTTGGTCCTCGCTGCGGGCATGCCCGCGACCGTCGTCGCTCAAGACGACGACTACTACGAAGGCGAGAACTATGAGTACGAACCCAGCACCGGCGTCCACGAAGAAGAGTGGTACGACCCGTCAGACTGGTTCGACGACGAGTGGTACCAGGACGACACCAACGACGTCGACTTCGAGGAAGAAGACTGGGATTACGGTTACGACTACATGTACGACGACGGCTACACCGGCACGTACGACTACGACTATGACGCGTACTACGACGGGTACTACGACGGCTATGACGACGACGAATACGGCATGGACGACAACAACGTGACCCGCTCGGGCGAGTACGGCTCGGCGTTCACCGACGGGTACTACGACGGCTACTACGACCAGCAGCGGGGCTACGACGCCGACCCGTACTACTACGTGTACGTCGTCGACACGACCGGCGAAGGCCAGCGGTCGGACCAGCAGCGTCGTCAGGACGAGACCCGCGAGCGCGGCGATCGTATGAAGGGCCAGATGGCCGACAAGAAGCAGGAGGAGATGGACCGCCAGGACGCGGATCGCAACCGCGGCGATATGCAGCGCGACCGGCAGCGTCGCGACATGTCGCGAGACATCGAGCGCCAGATGGATTCCCGTCAGCGTCAGCGCATGGACCGTCGCCAGGACACGATGGCCAACCTGACTCGCGAGCGAGGTACGGTCGACAACGTGACCTTCATGACCAAAAGCATGAAGGAAAGCGACTACGGCGAAGGCCGCAAGAATCGTGAGAGCGACCGCTCGACGAAGCACCACATCGCGAAGGTCGCCTTCGAAGACGGCTCGACGGTCTATCTGAATCTGGGGCCGAACATGGGCGAGCAACGCTTCCCTGTCGAGACCGACGAGCGTTCGACGTTCATCGGCACGCAAAAGGAGATGCAGCTTGACAACGAGCGGCGTCAGGTGCTGACCGTTTACCGCATCGTCGACGACGGCGAGACGATCCAGTTGCGTGGCCCGGACCGCAAGGAAATGCGTCAGAAGATGAAGCAGCGCGACCGCGACAACACGGACCGCGACCGCCAGAATCGGAACGAGAACGATCGCAACCGCGGCAACCGCGGCGGCGAACGCAACTATCGGTAATTCGATCGATTCAGCGATCCATCGGGCTCCCGCGAGGGCGGGGGCTCGACTTTCTCGAAGCGCTCTACTCATCTTCTCGCCTGATCGTCGCGCCGGGGTCCGCCTTGTAGCGGGCTTGGACTCGGCGCTCGACTGGACGAACCGCGGGCCGCTCACCCTTGTCGGTGAAGCGGCCCGCCGCGCGTTTTCGCGGGTGGACAGCCGACGGGACCGCGGTGGGGCTGGCAGACGGCGCGAGGAACCTCAGAGGCCTCGCCTCGGGTCGTCGGCCCGGCGGCGGCGGGGGCTTCTACCATCTCGACATGCTCGCGCTCGTCACCTTCGTCACCGTTCTCGTGATCTCGCTGATCATCGTGCGCGTCGCGACCGTCGCGCTGACGTTGACCGGCCTTTCGACCGACATCGCGCGGTTCCAAGCCCGCTCGGCGTGGACCGGCACGGGTTTCACCACCGGCGAAGCCGAGCGCGTGTTGAGCCACCCAGTCCGCCGCCGCATCATCTCGTTGCTGATGGTGGCCCGGAGCGCGGGTCTCGTCACCGCCGCGTCCGCGCTCGTGCTCTCGTTCGTCGGCGCCGAGGACAGCGAGCAAACCACGTTTCGCCTGCTCGCGGTGGTCGTGTTCCTGTTCATACTTTGGCTGGTCTCGATGTCGTCCTGGGTGGATCGCCGGCTGTCGAATTTCATCCGCGACTTGCTGACCCGCTACACCGATCTTGAGGCGAAGGACTACGCCTCACTGCTGCACCTTTCCGATCGCTTCAGCATCGCGCGGCTGCACATCGAGGACCACGACTGGCTCGCGGGCCGGAAGCTGAAGGAACTCTCGCTGCCGGACGAGGGCGTCGTTGTGCTCGGCGTCGAGCGCGACGACGGTTCGTACACCGGCGCGCCGCGCGGCGAGACGGACATCCGCGAAGGCGACACGCTCCTTTTGTACGCCCGAATCGAGACGCTACGCGATCTCGACAGCAGGCCCAAAGGGCCCGAAGGGCAGGCGCGACACTACAAGCAGGCGGCCGAGCAGCAAGAGGCGGAACGGCAGGACGCGGACCGGGGCGGCGCCGGAACGACGAACGCGGCGCAAGTGGGCTCCTCCGACAACCCGAGCGAGGCGACGCACCATGAACAAACGGGGCACGCCTCGGCGTCCAGCGAGCGCCGACCGGCGCCGCCGGCGTAGCGGCGCCCGTCAGCGGAACTCTTCCACAAGCACGCTCGAATGAGACGCGGGGCGGTCAGCCGTTCCGACGCGAACGCTCGTCGAAGAACCGCCAGAGTCGATAGAGCTCGAGCTTCGCTCGTTTGCGGTCTCGCTTCGCGTCGGCTCGGTCTCGTACTTCGACGCGGACGTCGTGCTGGTAATACCGGTGGATCTCACGGCGCCACTCTTGGCGGTTGAGGCCGCGCGGGTCGTAGCCCTGGTCGATGAGTACGGCGGTGAGGTCGGTTTCGGCGGTCGTGCCGTCGCCGTCGACGTCAGCGGCGTCCGTTCCCCAAGCGAGAAGCAGCACGGCGGTGTCCACCGAGTTCACGAGCCCGTCGGCGTTGAGATCGGTGCCGAGCGGGGCGTCGGGTCCGTCGGGCTCGGCCGGCTGATCGTCGCCATCGCCCGGATCGTTGGGGTCGCTGGGCGTGTCGCCGGGTTCGCCGGGTTCGCCGGGCTCGCCGGGTTCGCCGGGTTCGCCGGGTTCGCCGGGTTCGCCATCGTCCCCCGGGTCGGTGGGCGGGAGGCCGCGCCGATCGGCGGGCGTCGAGGCTCGGCCCAGAGCGTCTTGGAAGTCCGGGATCGAGAGACGTTCCATGAACGTGCCGCCGCGCGGCAGCCGGCCGAATCCGACGGCGAGATCGCCTGAGACGTTGGCCGTCTCGGGCACGGTGAGCTGCATGACGGCGATCCATCGGCGGTCGTTGCCGAACACGGCGCGGTCGCGGATGCCGACGATGTCGGTGCCGAAGACGAACCAGACGTTGTTATAGCCGTACTCCCAACTGCCGCTTGGACGGCCGCGGACGAGACGGGGGTCGGCCTCGCCGATCTCGCCGAGCATGACGAACGAGTCGCGCGAGAGGTCCGGCATGAAGCCGATGCCGTCCGCCGCCGGAATCTCCTGACCGAACGGGTGATCCCACACCGGCGTGTCGAGGACGAGCGGCGCGAGCCGACCGATGGTGTTGTTTGAGGCGATGGGGCCGGTCCCCGCCATCAGCAACCGGTGACCCGGCTCTCCCTCGACGTAGAGGCGGAAGGTACGGAACCCTTCGTCGTCGACGCTGAGGCGCGGGCCGTCGACCTCGACCCACTGAATGCCGCGTGCGAACGTGTCCGAGACCGTGAGCGAGAGCGTGATGAGCAGCGCGAAGCCGCCTGTCATCCACCTGTGCATCGCCATGAGAGAGCTCCTTTGCGAGTGGTTTCCGGCCGCCTGTGCCGCGGCGGCGGCCGGGCTTTGGCCTACGTCGGTACGCCTGGAGACGCGGATAAGGCTCAATCGCACTATCCGACCGAATCGCGGTGGGCGAAAGCCTGTCCTGATGAAAGCCGTCGCCAGAAAACGGGCGGCGGGCGAATTCGCCGCTGTCCCCCGCCGGCGTCGCCAAATCGCATGGTCGGACGAATGCGGATCGGCCCGTGAAGCGCGGGTTGTGCGCACCGCGGAGGCGGCGGATGATCGCGGACATGACCACGCCGACGATCGAAGCCAAACCCGTTCTCACGCGTAACTTTCTCCTCGGCGAGGGTCCGCTGTGGGACGAACGGCGGGAGTGCCTGTTCTTCGTCGATATCGACGCGGGCGAAGCGTTCAGGTATGTGCCCGGCGAGCCCGAGGCGCGGCTCATCTACAGCGGGCCGAAGGTCGGCGGGATGACGCTCGAAGAGGACGGACGCTTGGTGCTGTTCCGGGAAGACGATCTGGCGGCGCTCGACCCTGAGACGGGTCGTCTGGAGAGCCGGCCCGCCCCCGACGACCCGGAACGATCGCGATTCAACGACGCGATCGCTTTGCCTGACGGCTCGGTGCTGGTGGGCGTGATCGCGAAGCCGGGCGCCACCGGTCGGCTGTGGCGATTCTCATCAAACGGCTCTCAACCGGTGCCGGGATGCGAGTCGAGCATCGGCAACGGGCTTGCGCTGACGCGCCATGCCGACAGCGTGCTGTGGACCGACACGCCCGGCCGCCGCCTGCTGCGCCTGGGAATCGGGCCGAACGGCGAACTCGGCGAACCCGAGCCGGCCTATTCGGTGCCGGACCGTCCGGAGGAAGGATTCCCGGACGGGCTGACGGCGGACAGCGAAGGCCGGCTGTATTCGGCACGCTGGGCGGGCGGTTCGGTGGTGATGCTGGACCCGCCGGGGATGGGGAAGGCGGGGCGGGTCGTGGTGGCGACCGAGAACGTGACGTCGGCGGCGTTCGGCGGGCCGGAGCTTTCGACGTTGTATGTGACCACGGCCGGGTCGACGCTCTACGCGGCCGAATTCGGTCGGCAGGGGGTTCCCGAATGCCGCAGCCGGCTTTATGGGTCTACGGGTATCCGGGTACGGTCGAGCTGAGTCGGTGGCGTTCCCGATGGCCTGAGACCGGCCCACGTCGATTGGCCGCGGCAGCCGGAGCGGGTCGACGGTCCCGCCGGACCGCGCGTTCGATGCCGGAGGCGAAATCTTCACCAATTTGACTTGGTGGCGCCCGCGAGGCGCGTGCATACTCTTGAGAGCACCGCGGAAGAATTCCCGGCAATGCAGCACGCCCCGGCGCGGTCGCTCGACGACGCGCGCCGTAGCGAGCTTGTTCAAGACCCTTTGATGATGGAAAGAATGAGAGAGACAATGACCAAAGCAGCGACAATCAGCATCGGCCTCGGCGCTCTTCTGACCTTGGCGGGGGCGGCCCACGCCCAGTTCACCAATCCCGGCGACATCCTGTTCACCACTCGCGAGGGCGGACAGATTCGCAACATCTCCGGCACCGCTCCCGGCGCCTCGGTCACCCTGTGGACCTCGCCCGAAGCCGACGCCGAACTCGCCGGCATCGACTTCGCCCCCAACGGAAAGTTCTACGTCGCCGACGGACGCACCCCCATCCCCGCGCCCGACACCATGAACTCGGGCATCATCGAGATCACCGACCTCTTCGGCGCCGCCTCCGGCTCCTACATCACCCGCGGCAACCCCCTCCAACGCCCCCTCGGCCTCGAATACGACTCGGTCACCAACCGGCTCATCACGCCCTCCAACCCCGGTAGCCCCACCACCCCCCAGCACATCGAAGGCATCTTCTCCATCTCCCTCGACGGCTCCACCGTCGAACAGCTCTACGACGAGCCCACCAACTTCAACCCCCAGCCCCCTGCCCCCCGCTACCAAGCCGGCGTCAACCTCACCCGCGCGCCGGGCTCGAACGACTGGTGGGTCGGCTCCATCAACGGCGGCGTCGATAGCGACCCCAACATCCCCAACCCCCCCGCTTCCACCATCTCGCGCCTCGCCTTCAACGGCTCGTCATACGACCTCCAACTGCCCTCCACCATCGACCTTTCCGCCAGCGCCGCAGGCTTCGGCACCACCTACTCCAATCTGCGCGACCTCGTCGCCCTTCCCGGCGCCAACGGCGGCACCGACATCTTCTTCACCGACACCAATCGCGACGTGCTCGCTCGTCTTTCCCTCGACGCCGCCGACAACCCCCTCTCGCTGACGCCCCTCGTCACCGGACTCGGCGCGCAAGAGATCGAGTTCAACCCCTTCACGAACCAGTTCGTCTTCACCGCGAGCGACTCGATCTCCGATGTCGTCGAGTTCTACTCGGTCAACCTCGACGGCTCGGGCCTGACCCTCCTCCACACCACCGAAGCAGACCAAGGCGTCGCCGGCCTCTACATCATCCCGACGCCGGGCGCCGCTGGGCTGCTGGCTGTCGCGGGGCTCGCCGCCGTGCGTCGCCGTCGGTGAACCGCGTCGATCCATCGACGCGCGAGAGCGTTTCGCTGATCGGTACATGACATGAAAAACGCCGCCCCAACGGGCGGCGTTTTTTCATTCGTCCATGCGGTCGGTCCCACGACTGTTTCACGACGACCGACCTCACGATTTCAGTCATTATCGCCGCGCGTCGCTGAGCGCGAATGGTCCGCAACGCGACCGCTCACGCGTCGCACATGTCCTCGACGCTGGGGCACGTGCACATCAGGTTGCGGTCGCCGAACGCGTTGTCGATGCGCGCCACGGCGGGCCAGAACTTGTGCTCCGTCACCCACGGCAAGGGCCAGGCGGCCCGCTCGCGGGTAAAGCCGTGCGTCCATTCGTCGGCGGTGACTTGCGCGCAGGTGAACGGCGCGTGCTTGAGCGGGTTGTCGGTCGCGTCGAGCTCGCCCGAGCGGATCGCGTCGATCTCGCCGCGGATCGCGATCATCGCGTCGCAGAAGCGATCGAGTTCGTCTTTCGATTCGCTCTCGGTCGGCTCGATCATGAGCGTGCCGGCGACGGGCCAGGACATGGTGGGGCCGTGGAAGCCGAAGTCCATGAGCCGCTTGGCGACGTCGTCGATCTTGACGCTCGCGTCGATCGCGCCGCCGTGGTCGAACGGCCGGCAGTCGACGATGAACTCGTGCGCGACGAGGCCGTTCTCGGCGGTGTAGAGGATGTCGAAGTGGTCTTTGAGCCGCTTGGCCATGTAGTTGGCGTTGAGGATCGAGACCTGTGTCGCCCGGGTGAGCCCCTCGGCGCCCATCAGGGCGATGTAGACGTAACTGATGGTGAGGATGAGCGCCGAGCCGTAGGGCGCGGCCGAGACCGGTCCGATGGAGTGCTCGCCCGCGGTATCGGGACGCTCGACGGGGTGGCCCGGCAGGAACGCCGCGAGGTGCTCGGCGACGCCGATGGGCCCCATGCCCGGGCCGCCGCCGCCGTGGGGGATGCAGAAGGTCTTGTGGAGGTTGAGGTGGCACACGTCGGCGCCGCACGCGGCGGGGCTGGTCAGCCCGACCTGCGCGTTCATGTTCGCGCCGTCCATGTAGACCTGTCCGCCCCGGTCGTGGATGACTTTGCAGACCTCACGGATGGTGCTTTCGAACACGCCGTGCGTCGAGGGGTACGTCACCATGAGCGCGGCGAGGTTGTCCTTGTGCTGGTCGGCTTTGGCTTTGAGATCGTCGACGTCGATGTTGCCGTGGTCGTCGCACTTGACGGCGACGACGCGCATGCCCGCCATCACCGCCGAAGCGGGGTTCGTGCCGTGCGCCGAGGTGGGGATGATGCAGACGTCGCGCTGATGGTCGCCGTTGTGCTCATGGAAGGCCTTGATGACCATGAGGCCGGTGTACTCGCCCTGCGCGCCGGCGTTGGGCTGGAGGCACACGGCCGGGAAGCCGGTGATTTCGCTGAGCCAGTGCTCGAGTTCGCGGAAGAGCTGCGTGTAGCCACGCCACTGCGTGTCGGGCGCGAACGGGTGCAGGTTGGCGAAGCTCTCCCAGGTGACGGGCAACATTTCGCTGGTCGCGTTGAGCTTCATCGTGCACGAGCCCAGCGGGATCATCGCGTGAGCCAGCGACAGGTCGCGGCTTTGGAGCTTGAAGATGTATCGGAGCATCTCCGTTTCGCTGTGGTAGGTGTTGAACACCGGATGGGTCATGTAGTCGGAGGTGCGCTCGAACGAGCCGAGCGAATCGAGCCCGTCGCGCGCGGCCTCGGCGAGCAGTTCGTCGGGGTCGAAGCCGGTGTCGCGGGCGTAGTTGAAGGCGGCGAGCACGTCGAGGAGGAGCTTGCGGTCCGCGGTTTCGTCGAAGGTGACGCCGATGGTGCCGTCGGGGAACTCGCGGAGGTTGATGCCGCGCTCGCGAGCGGCGTCGTGAACGTGTCGCGCGCCGTGATGTTGGCGGCCGCGCCCGAGTTTGACGCGCACGGTGTCGAAAGCCGGACCTTCATCGAGGGTCACGTGCCCAAGCCGTTCGAGCCCCTTGCGCAGCGCGTTCGTGTACGCCCGCGTGCGTTCGGCGATGCGCTTCAGGCCGGCCGGGCCGTGGTAAACGCCGTAGAAGCCGGCGATGATCGCGAGCAGAGCCTGGGCGGTGCAGATGTTGCTGGTGGCCTTGTCGCGCTTGATGTGCTGCTCGCGCGTCTGGATCGCCATCCGGAGCGCCCGGTTCCCTTGCGAGTCTTTCGAGACGCCGATGATGCGGCCGGGCAGCTTGCGGGCGTGCTTCTCATGCGTGGCGATATACGCCGCGTGCGGCCCGCCCAGCCCCATCGGCACGCCGAACCGCTGCACGGAACCCACCGCGACGTCGGCCCCCCACTCGCCCGGCGGTTTGAGCAGCGTGAGCGCCAACAGATCGGCCGCCGCCACGACCATCCCGCCGGCCTCGTGCGTCTTCTCGACCACCGCCGCGTAGTCGCGCACGGAACCGTCCGTGGTGGGATATTGCACCAGCACGCCGGCCGTGTTCGCGTCGATCGCGTCGGTTTCGGCGGTCAGGTCGGTGACCACGAATTCGACGCCCAACCCCTTGGCCCGCGTTTCGAGCACGGCCAGAGTCTGCGGGTGGCACGCCGCATCGGCGACGAAACGCATCTTCTTGTGCTTCGCGATCGAGACGACCATGCCCATCGCCTCGGCGGCCGCGGTCCCCTCGTCCAGCAGGCTCGCCCCGGCCAGCGGCAGGCCGGTCAGATCGGCCACCATCGTCTGAAAGTTCAGCAACGCCTCGAGACGACCCTGAGCGATTTCCGCCTGGTACGGCGTGTATTGGGTGTACCAGCCCGGATTCTCCAGCACGTTCCGCAAGATCACCGGCGGCGTCACCGTGCCGTGGTAGCCCAGACCGATGCACGAGCGGAAGACGCGGTTCTTGTCGGCGAGCGTCTTCAGTTCGGCGATCAACTCGGCCTCCCCGCGCGGCGTGGGGATGTTCATCGGCTCGCTCAGCCGGATGTCGCCCGGCACCGCAGCGTCGGTGAGCGCGTCCAGCGAGTCGAAGCCGACGTACTCGAGCATCTCGGCGATCTCGTCGGCGGACGGTCCGATATGACGCTCGATGAAGCCGTCGGCGAAGTCGAGGACGCTGCCGACCGGTTGCAGCGACGCGGCCTCCGATCCTCCGGCCGAGGTGCGAAGGGCGGCAGCGTGAGCGGGCGTCGCGGTCGTCATAGTCGGATGATCCTCTCGAATGGAGGGTGCGTCAGGGGTCGGACGTTGAAGTACGTCATGCCGGACCGCCGCGTCGACGAGGGCCCGGCATGAACGCCATTCTAGACGCCCGAAGCGGATTTTGAGCGTTGCCCGGCGACATCGGGGCCGAATCGAACGCGTCGAAGCGGCACGACGAGACGAGACGGTCTCTCCGCGAGACCGACGGGCAGGCCCGACCCGCGACGGTGTCATTACGGGATGCCGAGTGTGTCGTCTCCGAGCGCGCGTCGGCGCCGCCCGTCGCGCTCGGGCGGCGTCTCTGCTACCCTGCCGCGGATCATGACGAAGGTCGCTTTTTCCACGATCGCCTGCCCGGAATGGACCTTGTCCCGGGTCGCTCGCTTCGCCGCCGAGCATGAATTCGACGGGATCGAGTTCCGCACGTTCGGCGAGGGCTCGACCCGCTTCGCCCACGATCCGGGCCTCACCGACGCGGCGAAAGTGGCCGCGACCTTGCGTCGCCACGGGGTCGAGGCCTGCTCACTGGCGACCGGCCTCCGCTTCGATCACGCGGTCAGCCCGCCCGTGCTCGGGCATTTGCTTCCCTCGCGATGGTCGGACGTGCGGCCCGCGTTTCACATGGTCGAACTGGCCCAGCGCCTCGGCTCGCCGCTCGTCCGCGTCTTCCCCTTCGAGATCCCAGCCGTTCCACTCGAGTCCCGCGGTTCCACGATCAAGCGGATCGTCTCGCGCCTTCAGATGGTCTGCGACCACTGCCGGCATCGTGACGCGTTCGTCGCGATCGAGAACGCGGGCGATTTCGCGACCGCCGACGATCTGGTGGAGATCATCGCCCGCGTCGATTCGCCCTATCTGCTCGCGTGCTACGACCTGTACGCGGCGGTGCAGGTCGACGACGACGTCGCCGCGGGCGTCAGGAAGCTCGGCCCGCGGCTGGCCATGGCGCGCCTGCGTGACCGAATCGCGACCGGCTCGAACCCCGGCCCCGCCCCGCTCGGCGAGGGCGACCTGCCGACCCAGCGCTTCGTCTCCACGCTCGTCGAGACCGGCTTCGACGGCTGGCTCGTTTACGAATGGGAACGCGCCTGGCTGCCCGAGTTAGCCGCCGCGGAAACCGTGCTGCCGAACGCCGTGCGGACGATCCATCGCTGGCTGAACGAGGCGTCGGGCTCGGCGACCACGAACCACTCCGCCGCCTAGCGGACCGCGCCTCCTCGCTTCCGTCGCGCGACCCAATATCCGCGTCGCCCCGCCCTCGTCGGCATCCGTCGCGTCCCGCCCGCGGTATCGTCACAGGGGGTCCGCTGAACGCCGCTTTGCCGGGAGATTCACCCATGCAGTCATTCATCCGTCCACTCGCTGCGCTCGTCGTGCTCGCTGGGGCGTTCGGCTCGATCGGGCTCGCCGCCCCGCCGGCGGGAGCGTCGGCGACGACGACCTCGACGCAATCCCGCGCGAACGATCCGGCCGCCGCAGCCGAGGCGAACCTCGCGCCGAAGCTGGAGAAAGACCACGGCGCCAAGTATCGCCTCAACCTATCGTCGCGCCAGGTGCTTTCGATTCTCGGTCAGACCGAGGAGACCGGGGCGTCCATGCAAGCGGACATCTCCGTCGTCATCGACGAAGCCGCCCCGAAACCGACGGACAACGGCGTCAAGGCCACGCTCGTCTTCGACCGCATCGCCGTGCAGTTCGAGGGCGGACAGGCGCTGACCGGCTCGTTCGACTCGGCGACGCCCGCCGATCAGGACGCTGCGGACGACCCATTGGCGATGACGGTGCGGCCCATCGTCGGCCAGCCGATCCGACTCACGCTCGAAGCGGACGGGACGATCGGCGCGGTCGGCGGACTCGACGACGTCGCCCCCGACGACCCACGAGCCGCGTTCCTGTTCGACCAGCTCTTCTCGGAAACCGCACTCGCGTCCATGGCCCAGCCGATCTTCCGCGTCCGGCCCGCCGGCGAGGACGAACCGCTGAACCTCGATCGTGCGCTGAACCGCGCCGACCTCGCAGAACCCGTCGGCGGGACATGGACGATCAACGCCGAGCCGGTGGATTCGCTGGGCATGCCGGCGGCCGAACTCACGCTGACGCTCGACGCGGCGGCCCGAGGAGACGACGGCGACCGACTCGCGACCATCTCTATCGACGGAACGCCGCGGGCCGACGCGCCCGAGCGGTTGCAGATGCTCGACCCGAAGGTCGCCGAGCGTTCGGTGACCGGCGAGATCGTCTGGAACGAAACCGACGGCCTGTTGCAGTCGCTGCAAACCACCTCGAAGACCACGATGACCGCCGAGTCGCAATTCAGCATCTCGATCGACATCGACGCCAACACGTCGTTGCGGCGCATCGACTGAACGCTTTTCCGCGATCAATCGGGCTGACAGCACGGCTCGCGGTTGGTGCCGCACGCGGCGCACTGCCCGTGGCCGTGGACCCAGACGACCGGCGCCACGACGCCGCACCACTGACACCGCGCGGCGCACGCCGCCGCCGGCGGCGCGGCCGAAGCCGAAACCGCGGCGCCATCAGCGGCAGTGCTCCGCGCTGGCCCGTCCGCCGAGCCGGCGCGTCCCGCGCTGGCTGAGCGACCGCGGCTCATCGTCCCAGCATCGGCTCGCTCATCCCGTTCGTCGTCTCGCGTTCCCATCGTCGTCCTCCGCGCTGTGGAAAGCGTCACGCCGAGGGTACCAGCGGCACTCAACCAGCCGTGCGCTAGAGGCGGTCGGGCTCCTCAAACGGCGCGCGACGGCCTCCCTACCGATGCCGACAACTCAACGCCGAAATGGGCCCGGAGGGACTCGAACCCTCACTCCCCGTCGGGGGAAGCGGATTTTAAATCCGCCGCGTCTGCCGATTCCGCCACGAGCCCGTCGGGCGGCAGATCGAGTCAGCCGCCGCGGGGTCCGATTGTTGTAGCACGACGCGGCGACGGCCGGGCGACGAACTGGCGCGGTGATCGTGCGCCGCCGTGCGGCCCGCGTGTCGGCGACGCGGAGCGAACATGCTGCGTCGGGCGCAAGCGCCGCGCAGGGCGAACGCACGGCGTGCAAAACCGAACGACGCCCGGGTCGTCGCCGGGCGCCGTCGTGGTTTCTGCGTCGATTCGCCGAGCGGCGACCAGCGGTCGTGGTGGCGACCGGGAGTCGATCGCCTTGCACGTCGGCCGCCTTACGCGTCCGCCGTTTCCAGTTCATTTTCGTCGAGGAACTGGCTGAGCTTGCGGCTGCGCACCGGGTGCTGGAGCTTACGGATCGCCTTGGCTTCGACCTGGCGGACCCGCTCGCGGGTGACCTTGAAGATGCGGCCGACTTCTTCGAGCGTGTAGGTGTAGCCGTCGCCGATGCCGTAGCGCAGCTTGATGATCTCGCGTTCGCGATAGGTGAGGGTCTTGAGGATCTCGTCGATGCGTTTGCGGAGCATGTCGCTGGCGGCGACCGAGGAAGGCGCCTCCTGCTTCTCGTCTTCGATGAAGTCGCCGAAGAACGAGTCTTCGCTCTCGCCCACGGGTCGGTCGAGCGAGATGGGGTGCCGCGAAATCTTCATCACGCGCCGGACCTCGGGCACGCTCATGCCGGCGTGCTCGGCGAGTTCCTCGATGGTCGGCTCGTGGCCGAGCTTCTGAAGCAGCGCCTTCTGGATGTTGCGCAGCTTGCTCATCGTTTCGATCATGTGCACGGGGATGCGGATCGTGCGGGCGTGGTCGGCGATCGCGCGGGTGATCGCCTGGCGGATCCACCACGTCGCATACGTCGAGAACTTGTAGCCGCGCTTGTATTCGTACTTGTCGACCGCGCGCATCAGGCCCGTGTTGCCCTCCTGGATGATGTCGAGGAACGACAGGCCGCGGTTGCGGTACTTCTTGGCGATCGAGACCACGAGGCGGAGGTTGCCCGCCGAGAGGTCGCGTTTGGCCTGCTCGTACTCCCAGAACACCGTGTCGAGCAGCGTGACGTGTTCGTGCAATTCCTCGGGCTCCATCAGCACGAGGCTGCGCAGGCCCGACAGTTCCTCTTCCATGACGACGATGTCTTCGGGATCGAACCGGTCGGGGTACTTGTCGGCCTTCTCGAGGTTCTTGATCAGCTCGCGCATCTTCTGGTTGATCGCCCGCAGCTTCTTGTGCGCCGGCGTGATGCGGCTGGTGCGCAGCGAACACTCTTCGACCAGCGTGGCGAGCTTGCGCCGCCGCTCTTTGACGACCTCCTCGACCTCGGCGATCTTCTGCTCGTCGGCGCCGTCGTCGAGCAACTGATCGCGACGGTCCCACGCCTCCCGGTTCAACTCGAGCAGTTTCTTGATCGTTTCGAGGTTGTAGGGGATCCGGGCGGCGATCTTCTCCTTGGCGTTCTCCTCCGCGGTCGAGACCTTCATCGTGCGGTCGAAGGGCAGCTCGCCCGCGTGCACCTGCTCGAGCGTTTTGACGACTTCGCCCACCGCGCAGTCGGACTCCAGGCACCGCCGACGGAAGATCATGCGCGTCGTCTCGATCTTCTTCGCGAGGCGGATCTCCTCCTCGCGCGTCAGCAGCGGGATGGTGCCCATCTGCGTGAGGTACATGCGGACGGGGTCGTCGATGCGCTTGGCGCCGGCCTCGGCCTGCTGCGGCTCGCCCTCGGCGGGCGGCGTGGGCGTCTCGCCCTCGGGCGTCGCCTGCGGCTCGACGTGGACCGACTGCGCGGCCCGCTTGCCCGAGCGCTCCTGCTCTTCGATCAGCTCCGCCTCCGCCTCGGCGAGCACCATGAAGTCTTCCCAGGAGGTCACCTGCGGCCGCACGGCCGGCAGCTTCGCCGTGCCCTTGTCGGGCTCGATGCCCTTCTCCCGCGCCCGCGACTCCCGCCACCGCCGGGCGCGGAACTCCCGCTCGTCGACCAGTTCGATCGCGTGCTCGTCGATCTCGTAGAGCACGCCGTCGATCTTGTCGGGGTCGACCAGCTCGTCGGGAAGGGTGCTGTTGAGCTCTTCGTAGGCGAGCCAGCCGCGTTCGCGGCCCATGTCGATGAGTGCTTTTAGTGCCGGGTGAAGCTCGATGGTGGTCACGCGAAACTCCAGTCGTAATCAGCGAATGCGGGCGGGTGAATCGACGCGAGCCGGGCCGGCGAAAGGGAGAAGGAATGAATGAATCGACGGCGGGCCGGCCGCGGGGGATGAATTGGAATCGCTCGCGCCGCCCTGTCGGGCCGCGGAGAGAACGAGAGGCGGG
>Ga0207419_1001253_pt1 | contig 19641 bp, 8 predicted proteins | sample ElkSloMetagenome_4_FD_184723 | JGI IMG/M metagenome (GOLD analysis project Ga0207419, IMG submission 184723) | Hot spring microbial communities from Elkhorn Slough, Monterey Bay, USA - MD2A (version 2) | ecosystem: Environmental > Aquatic > Marine > Intertidal zone > Estuary: Microbial mat ...
AGGTCTCATTAGAAATGTTAAAGGCCAATTCAATATCCTTATCGGCAATAAATTTTAGCCATTGCGGTATATTATTGCTTAAAGGGCAACCACTAGAGCTACAATATGGATTGCCACATTGCACACATCTGCTGGCTTGGGTTCCTGCATCTTCCTCGGTATAAACCTTACTGATTTCGTTAAAATTATTGATTCGCTCATTGGTAGGTTTAACCGCAGGGTCTATTCTCTCAATCTTGGTAAATTCGTACATAACATCAGTGTTTAACCTCGGGTCTGCGAACAGCCCAAAGCACATTGGTAGTTTATTGATTTTTTAATTACCCTCAATAGGGTTCAATGGAGCTTTCATATCCTTAGAGGTAACCATGTAGAAATACCTCAGCTCATCCCTAAAATGCTCCAATATGTATTTTGCCTTTGGGCTGTGTGTTCTAAAATGATAGCTTCTGAGAATTTTTCTCAAATAATGCCTTCCCTCATCACCTTCGTCGGTATCAATCCTTTCTGCTTTGATGAGTTCTTGATTCATTTTATCAATAAAGTTATTGCTCTTATCGTAAACAAAAGCGACACCTCCTGTCATACCAGCGCCAAAATTATGGCCAGTTTCTCCAAGAACCACTACAGTGCCTCCTGTCATGTATTCGCAGGGGTGGTCACCAGTGCCTTCTACTACAGCTAAAGCGCCTGAATTTCTTACCCCGAAACGTTCACCTACTTGGCCGGCAATAAAGAGTTTACCTCCTGTAGCACCGTACAGGCAAGTATTACCTGCCAAATTATACTTGTTCTGTACTTTTTCAGGAACAATGATGATGTGTCCCCCGCGCATTCCTTTTCCTACATAATCATTCGCCGATCCAGTAAGCCTAATAAGCATACCATGACTTAAAAAAGCGCCTAAAGACTGCCCCGCATTACCCTTTAAATTAATCGTAATTGTTTCTTTTGCAAGACCTTTATCTCCGTAATAGTCTGCAATTACACCACTGGTTAAAGCTCCAAAACTACGATTGGTATTGCTTATATGGTGATTTAAAACAATAGGGAACTGAGGGTTTTTTATGGTTGGCAGTACTTGTTTGAGTATTAGCTTCTCATACTCATTTTTATCAAATGGCACATTATAATCTACCTTCTTGTACTCTTGCCCTTCTATTCTATAAAGCACTTCAGAAAAATCGAATTTTTTGGCCAGTTCGTCATTTACCACAGTGAGTAAATCTGTTCTGCCTATAATGTCATTTAATTTGTTATAACCGAGCAATGCCAAAATCTCACGCACTTCTTGTGCTACTGAGCGCAGGTAGTTTACTATGCCCTTAACCGTACCCATGTAATAAGCACGAAGCATTTCATCTTGGGTAGCAATGCCTACGCTACACTTATTCAAATGACAAACTCTTAGTATTTTACAACCTACAGTAGAAAGCAGCACTGTACCAAAAGCGAAAGTTTCAGCACCTAAAATGGCGGCTTTCACAATATCTTTACCTGTTTTTAGACCTCCATCTGTTTGAAGTTCGACCAATTCTCTTAATTGATTGGCCTTTAATGCATTATGTGCTTCACTAAGCCCCAGCTCCCAAGGGTTACCTGCAAACTTAATCGATCCAAGCTGTGCTGCGCCCGTTCCTCCATCAGAACCGGAAATGATGATTTTATCGGCATAAGCTTTGGCTACACCCACAGCAATGGTTCCTACACCTGCAGAAGACACCAACTTGACGCATACCTTGGCCTTAGGATTTACCTGTTTCAAATCAAAAATAAGCTGCGCCAAATCTTCTATAGAATAAATATCGTGATGCGGAGGTGGCGATATAAGCGTTACACCCGGAATGGTACATCTCAAAGTGGCTATCAATGGTGTTACTTTTGAGCCTGGTAATTGCCCACCTTCTCCTGGTTTAGCACCTTGCGCTATTTTTATCTGGATTTCTTCTGCATTTCTCAGATACTCTGGTGTAACCCCAAACCTGCCTGAGGCTATTTGTTTTATCTTGCTATTTTTAATGGTTCTGTAGCGTACCCTGTCTTCCCCGCCTTCGCCTGAATTAGACATACCTCCAATGGTATTCATGGCTTCTGCAATGGCTTCATGGGCTTCAGGCGAAATAGAACCCAAACTCATGGCTGCGGATGTAAACCTCCAAGTAATCTCTTCTATGCTTTCTACCTCATCAACAGATATTGTACCTCTCTTAGAGCTAAACTCAAAAAAGTCGCGTATCATTTTAAGTCCGCGATTGTTGATTCGCTCTTTTATTTCAGAATAATCTTCTTCTTTACCTGAGCGTGCAAATCGCTGCACAGCATGGGCTACATCAGGAGAAAAATCGTGATACTCTCCCTTGTCCATGTATTTGTAGAAACTACCTACTTCTAAGGGGAACATTTTCTTGACTTTCCTTTTAGGGTAAGCAGCTTGGTGGTTCTTCTTTACCTTAAACTCTATATCGTAATAAGAAAGTCCCGGTATTAGCGCGTCTGAACTGCTGAAACATTCTTCTACAATCTCATTACTTAAACCAATTACATCAAAAAGGGCAGAGTTTAGATAGCTTTCTACTGTAGAAATACCCATTTTGGACATGATTTTAAGAATGCCTTTATTAATGGCAGAATGCACCTTTTTTAGGGCATCTTTATACTTAAGCTTATCATCTTTATACTTTCTAGATATGATTTGTATGGCAGAAGCATATACCAAATATGGATATACAGCAGTTGCGCCATAGCCCAAAAGTACGGCTAAAGAGTGCGAATCGTATACTTCGCCGGTTATGGCCACTATACTTACTCTACTTCTCAAACCGCGCTTGAGCAATAAAGTGTTGATGTACCCAACCATCATAGGCATAGGGATCAGTGCCTCATCTTTAGATATACACCTATCATCTAAAATAATGATGTTAATAGACTCGTCCCTTACGGCTTTCACTATCTCCTCGCCCTTTTGCTTTAAAGCCTCTTTTAAATCTTTCTTAAAACAGGTATAAAATACTTTGTTTTTGTACTTAGGATCAAAAAGAGGATGCTCAATATTACCAAACGACAAAAGAACGTCCATTTTCTCTTTTGAGAGAATAGGATTCATGGTCTTTAACTTGTGCGCATTGGCAGGACTATCTTTAATAATATTAACCTTAGGACCAAAGCTAATACTTGTAGACATTACCAATTTTTCACGAATAGGGTCAATTGGGGGATTGGTAACCTGTGCAAACTTTTGTCTGAAAAAGTCAGTAAAATTCCTCTGGACTTGACTAAAACAAGCTAAGGGGGTATCGTCGCCCATAGAGCCCGTTTCTTCCTTACCCGAGTCTATCATAGGTCTGATGATACTATCGAGCACTTCGTTGGTGTAGTTATGATATCTTTGTTTCTCCACCAAATCTTCTGGAAAACAATCTGAGAAATCTGAAAAATTCTTATCGGCATGTTCCATTAAATAAGCTGAATTTTCGTTTAGCCACTTACTAAATGGAAAGGCATTTTTCAAATAGTCATTGATTTCGTTGTTCTTAAGTATTTTTCCATATTTTAAATCAACCCCAATCATTTGACCACTTCTCAATGTTCCTTGTTCGGAAACTTCTTGATCATCTATATCAATAACACCATACTCACTGCTTACAATAATTCTATTGTCTGTGGTGATGATGTACTTTGCGGGCCTTAGGCCATTTCTATCCAAAATGCATCCTAAATAACGGCCATCGGTTATGTTCAGAGCAGCAGGGCCGTCCCAAGCCTCATAGTTTCCGGAGGTATATTCGTAAAATGCCCTAAGTTTTGGATCCATGTAAGGTGCATTCTGCCAAGGTGCAGGTACCATACTCCGTGCAGCCTTAAAGAAATCTACCCCACTTTGTACCAAAAACTCAAACATGTTATCAACACTGGCACTGTCGCTAGCGCCTTCTTCTAAAATAGGCAACAAGCGTTGTATTTCACTTTGGCTAAATATGTCGCTTTTAAAGTTTTCAGCATTTACTTTAATATTGAAGCGGTTCGCTTTTATAGAGTTGATCTCTCCGTTGTGCGCCAAACTTCTAAACGGTTGTGCTAGTGGCCAACGGGGTAAGGTATTGGTAGAAAATCTTTGGTGAAAGAGTGCAAAGCTCACTTGAAAGTCCTCATCTTGCAGATCAACATAAAAATCTTTCAAAAGTGTGGGCATGACCAAGCCTTTGTAAGAAATCATTTTATTAGAAAATGAGGACACATAGAAGTCTTGATCATCCTTTAATTTGTGTTCTACCTCTTTGCGCGTGAGGTACAATAACGGCTCAAACCTTTTGGTAGCCATCAGCGAATAAGGTACTACAAAAGCTTGTGTAATGTGTGGCATTACATTTAAAGCAAGCTCGCCTAATACCTCGGTATTTACAGGTACTTTTCTGTAGAAAAGCACTCTAAGATCGTTCTTCTTACAAATTTCATTAAAGACCTCTCTGTGCTCATCGCTTGTCATAAAAAGCATAGCCACTGCATACTTGTCGGGTAAGTCAAAACCGTTTATCTCAGCTATCTTGGTCATGAACTTATGGGGCATAGAAAACAACATGCCGCTTCCATCACCACTTTTACCGTCAGCAGCTATGGCGCCCCTATGTATCATTCTAGAAAGTGCCTCTAACGCGTCTAGCGTCATTTTTCTACTAGGTATATTATCGCAGTTGGCCATAAGACCACAACCGCAATTATCTTTAAATGTAGTTAGTCTATCAATAAACATGTGACAAAGTTTTATTTGCCTATGCGAATGTAATTGTTTAGGCAGGATTAAAAGAATTTTAAATTTAAAAAGAAATTGTGGATATCCTCACAACCTTTATATGATTAATGCAAATTTTTCTTAAAAAAACAACTATTTGAATAGAAAAATAGAAATAAGCGATAAAATAGATTACCCGTGCAGGCGTGTATACTTAGTTATTTTTTAAAGCTTTCATTTACAGAATCAGATATTTTACAAAAATGTTCATTATATACTTCAGGTCTTTTTTACTAGGCAGAGATTAGTAGGCTCTATATCAAAAAAATCTAGTGATTATTATTACCAATATGGCCTAAAAAGAGGCCGGAACTGAGTTTGGATCAAGTTATACAACCTAATTACACCACGGCCTATCTTTTTATAACAACAGCATAAACCTTATGCAGGATTGTTTACTTAAGGTAGGTTGAATCATAAAAAAGGCCACTTAAAAAATTAAGCGGCCACCAATATCCTTTACACAAAAGGGAGTAAACGGTGGTTTTAATTCTTACCGCTTTTCTTTAATAACTTTTTATACTTGCCTTTGTATTTCCTCATTTTTATTCTCTCCTTTTTATTGAACAGGTTAAATCTTGGTTTTTCAGTTCTTCTATTCATCAATTTATTGGATGAATCATTATACCTACTTCTACCAAGGCCACCTCTTCTTCCACCTCTCTGCCCCGCCCCAAAGAAATTGAGGTTTTCATTAAAGGTATACCTCAAGGTAATTTCGTCGCTACCACCTAAATTACTAGAAAATTCATTGGCCAATGACTGGCGAGAATAAGCAATGGTAAAATTCTGTAAATGTACTGCTGCACTAGCACTTATGGTTGAATTGTTTCTGTACGAAGCGCCTGCAGTAATCAGATTGCCGTAAGTAAAATAAAGGCCTGCATCAAAAATATCTTCCTGATTTTCTATGCGTCGGTAATGTACTCTTGGCTCAATCCAACTACCTGCATTGGCTAGCAAAATTCTATATGCAGCAAAGCCTGTAAACATGGCAGGGAAATAGTCTCTTTCTTGAGTGGGCTCAGCAGATAAAAATTGGGTGAACCTAACAGAACTAGCCCCAATTTGTAGTTGTTGAACACTTAATGTAAAACCGAACCCAAAGTCGATATGATTATAGCCGGGGAAGTTATTGATCAAGGGATCATTTTCTTGGGTAATCTTAGCATCACCTAAATCGAGGGCTACATTGGCATATTCAGCCGAAACACCAAAAGATAAGCCTGAATTATAACCGAAAGGTAAATGATAAGCTACCGCGCCCGATAAAAAATTAGTGCTTAACAAATTAAAATTTTCTCTAAAGACGTTGGCAGCCACTCCAATTCTGCCTTGGGCAAAATGGTTTTGCAAACCCGCATATAAATTATTTACAGATCGATCTAGTCCTGACCACTGTCTTTGATAGCTAATATCTACGGCACCGTTATATATACCCGCTAAAGAAGGATTGTAAATCAATCCATTATTAAACTTCTGGCTAAAAACAGGTAGTTCCTGAGCAGACAAGTTTAACTGAAGGATAAAAAATATAATGATGATTGAGAAAACTCTTTTCATAGTGTTGTTCCTTTTCGGTGATATTACTTTATGATAGTAAGCACTTCTGTATACTCTCCAGAATTCTCACCTCTTATTGTTAATATGACCATGTAATTACCAGCAGGAAGGGCAATTCCATCATTGTCTGTCCCAGACCAATTGTTCTGATAATTATCTGTTTTAAATACCTCGATACCCCATTTATTAAGCACTATGAGCGTATTATCTGGATACTGCTCAATATTTTCAATCACTAAAAAATCATTGACCAAATCGCCATTCGGGGTAATGATGTTGGGTATTACGGGCTCTTGAAGTACTTCGCTCACTGTAATTTCCACGAAAGCGAGATTGTTATCTTCATTTATTTCATCTATACCTTCATTGGAATCTGCAAAGAAAATAACTACATAAGTACCTGGTTCAAAACCTTCGGGAATGTTTAGTATCTGCTCTTGTGTAACATTCTGACCGGGCGCTAGAGAATCTAGCGTTACATTAAATACAGGCTGATCATCCGCAGAAATTGTAGAGTCTGTTGATAAGTAGACAGTTAATGTAAAATCTTGCGCCGTAGTCTCACCTTGATTTAAAAGAGATATGGTAAATGTGATATCCTCACCTGTAATTACTGTTGTAGGATCAGCACTTGCCCCAACAACCAAGTCGGCAGGTTCTGCCTGTGCTTCTTCTGTAATGTTGATGATCACATTTGCAGGTGCTACTGCATCCTCTTCACCGTCGCTTGCTGTATAAGTAAAGCTGGTCTGGCCAAACCACCCTTCATCTGATATAAATGTTAAAGCAGCCAATTCTTCTTTTGTGATAATTTGATCTACTGTAACAGGCGTATTATTCAAAAGCAAAGTACCATTATCGGGTAAACTCAAAATCGTGATACTTACCAGCGTATCACTATCAGGGTCTGAAAAGGCATTAACAAAATCACTTTCTAAAAATGCAATCTCTAAGCCCGATTTACCTGTTTTGGTAATGTCTGCTACAGCAGGTGGATTATTTATATCTATACTACCATCACTCCTAACTTGAGCAATATTACTGTAAGGTGAAACTTGATCATTTTCAAAATCGGCCATCCTTATGCGATAGCTGTAAACGATGCCATCCTCTAGGGTAATGTTGTCTACATATTCATTTATACCATCATAAGCAACAATGGCTATGACCTCAAAATTTTCGGTACCATCTATAGCACGTTCAATTACTACACTATCAGCGATAGCAGGTTGGCTAAATGTCCATTCAAGTAGTACAGCCTCACCATCATTTTGCACTTGCGCGACTAAATTTTCAGGCGCGTCCAATGATTCCTCCACAATCCTGATCCTAAAATTTCTAGGCTCACTCAAGCAAGTGCTTTGGGCACCTTGCTGCCTCACTTCAAAATCATAGAAACCTGCATCAGTGTTAGAGAAGCCATTTACTGTAATGTCGCCCGGGTTAAAGACCTCTCCTGTAGTTATTTGCTCCCCATTAAAGAACCACAAAAATTGCGCATTAGGAGCACCCGTGGCTATTACATCTTCAAATGGCTCATTAACCACAATAATAGGATTGAAATCTACTCTTGGTGGAGCAAACTGCTCTACCAAGGTAATCATTTTCATAATTGACTCCTGACTTTCATTGTCGGTCACGGTCAACTCAAAATCCCCAACACTGTTCCATACTACATCAGTCGTAGTTTGATTTGGCGAGAACAGTGTTCCTGCAACTGGGTCTAGCGTCCAAGTTACATTTCCAGAACTATTGATAACTTCATACGCCTTAAGAGAAGACTCAATACAAACCAAAGAATCTCCCAGGATATCGAGCTCTGTACCCCCACCACCTGAACCATCTGTTGTAAGCACGTATTTTCTACTGTAAAGCGTTAATAACTCTGCGCCTGGGTTGGTGACTTCGCAGGTATATTCACCTGCATCTTCTACTTGGGCGTCTTCTATAGCAAAATTATTTACGTTGCCTACATCTATAGTCACCCCGTCTTTTTTCCAGGTATAAATGCTAGTGGTTAAACCTTCATCAATCCCTAAGTCAAAAACGTAGTTTTGCCCTACTACCAACTGTTCTACTTGGTTTTGCCCAACAGAATCTTGCGGCTCGTAGAAGTCCAATAAATCCACGTAGTCTAAGATATCTTCAAATGTAAGCTTATTACCCGCAACATTAATAATTGCCTGTATATCTAAATTAGATACATCACCGATGTTCTCTAATTGATTGTTATTAACCAATAAGCGGGTTAAAGGCAGAGAGGTAATAGACGCAGGCAAATCACCTGTAAACTCATTATCCCTTAAATTAAGCTCTTTTAGATTGGTAAGATTACCGAATTCTACAGGTATATTTCCGTCAAACCTATTGATAGATAGGTTGATAGACTCCAAATTAGCTAGGTCAAAAAGTGATTGAGGCAATGGCCCTTCTAAGCGATTGGTGGTTAAATCGAGTTGTTTTAAATTGACTAATTGCCCAATTGTTTCAGGTATCTGACCGGTAAACTTATTTTGTCCGGCCAATAAAGTATCTAACAAGGTTAGGTTACCTATGCTAGCAGGCAGATTGCCACTTAGCCCATTACCATTGATTATATTATTAGACAGCAGAAGTTTTCTTAACGCGATTAACTGACCGATGCTTTGAGGAAGTTCACCTTCTAAATCGTTGGCATTTAGTGCCAAATAGGTCAGGCCTGTCAAATCTCCTATTGAAGCAGGCACATTTTGAGAAATTCTATTATTGGATAAATCTAGATGTACCAAATTGCTCAATAAGCCTATGGTTTCGGGAATTCTACCATCGAGGTTTACATTACCAGAAATCACCAGTGTATCTAAATTCAATAAGTCTCCAATATCATCAGGGAGTTGGCCATTCATGCCCTTATTTTCTAGAAAAAGGCCTTTTACACAACCTTGTTCACTTACTTGTACACCTTCCCAGTTGCTCATATCAATGTTATCGGGCGTACTGAAATCCCAAGCTCTATCAGGGTCGTTCCAAATCCAGTTAAGGCCATCGGTGTTATCGTAGATAGCTTGCAACGCATTATAATCTACCTGTTGGCAATCTTCTCTAACCTCTAAAGTAATTTTTCGAGTTACCAAGATCAAATCCGGCGCTTCAGGATTGGTAATTTGGCAGTAGTAAATGCCAGAATCGTCTAATTGTAGGTCGGCCAGTGCTAAATCCCTACCGCCTGCCAAAGGCATACCATCTTTAAACCACTGATAAGTATTGTTAAGACCTTGGTCGAACAGGGGCATATTGTAGGTATAATTTTGCCCTATGTTTAAAATCGGATTATCTGCATTGCCTATACTATCTTGGGGGGCATAAGAGGTAAGAACATTGATGTTCGGAATGATATCTTCAAAAGTAAGTTGATTGTAGTCTACCTCAAAAATTTCCAAATTAACCATGGCACTCAAGTCAGGCAACTCATTGAGCCTGTTGTCTTTTAACCTGAGAGTTTTCAGCGCATTTAATGGCAAGAGCGTTTCCGCTTCAATGTTGTTTATGCCGGTAGAAGAAATGACTAATTCTTCTAAATTCGCCAATAGATTTACACCATTTGGCACCGTCCCAACTAGGTCGGGGCTACGTGTAAATAGCAATCTTTGAAGATTGGAAATATTACCGATATCATTGGGGATGATACCATCAAGCGCTTGATTGTCGATTTCTAGCTTAACAATGCAGCCCGTTGCCTCATCAACTGTAACACCTTCTAAGTTATTTGTGGCATCATTAAGATTCCAAGGTCTGGTCCATATAGCGCCATTTGTATTGTTATAAAGTGCTGTAATGGCCTCCTTATCTTGCTCTTCGCAAGCAGTATTTACTCTTAGCACAATAGGTCTACTAAGCAAAGTAAACTGAGGGTCTGTGTTTATTTGAGGATGACTAGCAATAAAGGTATATTGGCCCTCATTTTCTACTTGGGCATCTACAATCTGCAATTCGCTTAGTTCTGTATTATCTATCGCCTGACCATCTTTATACCATTGGTATTCAGCAGCGGGTTGAATGCCTTCATCTACGATTTGGTCTAGTAGTATGTCTTCACCTACAGGGATTTCTATAATTTGAGCATCTCCAACTGAATCTTGGGGGTAATAACTGCCATTTTTATTTTCAATCGTCAGGATATTGTTGGGCAAGAAATCTTCAAAAGTAAGCCTATTGGACTGTAACTGAAGAAAATTCAATGAATTAGGCAGTGCCCAATTATCAGGCAAATCTTCAAGGTCATTTTCAGATATGTTCAGTTCTTCTAAATTATTCAGTAGACTAAAGTCTATGAGCGAAATATCATTGATTTCATTCTTATTGATGATCAACTTTCTCAAATCAGCCAATTGCGCATAAGATGCTGGGAATGCTCCTGTAAATGCGTTATCAGATAAGTTAATGTCAGTAATGGCTGTTACATTGGCCCCAAGTGTAGGCAATTCACCTAACAAATTATTTTTATAAAGAAACAAAGTATTTAATTGTGGCAAGCCCACCAATTGAGTCGGTAACATACCTGAAAGATTGTTTTCACTCAAATCAACAACCCTTAAGGCATTTGACTGCCAGAGTCCTTCAGGTATCTGACCTTGTAAATCATTGTTATCAATATAAATCTCTTCTAGTTGAGGCCAGTTAATTTGGTTGGGAAATGCACTGAATTTATTTCCTTCTGTCCTCAACAATCCTTTGGTATCACTTAAATTAATGATTCTTAAAGAGGTGAGTAAGCCAAGTTGATCTGGTATACGACCTTCAAGCCTATTGTTTGAGAGCTTTAGTACTTGTAAATTGTTCGTATTTATATTAGCAGTAATTCTTCCTGTAATTCCCGAATTAGGCACCACATTTCTTTTCCAATTATTTGAAAGATCAAGAAAGGTTAGATTGGTTAAATCCTGAAAAATAGAGTTGGGTATGTTACCAGTTAATTGATTATCTGAGAGATTGAGAAACAATAACCCATTTAACTGCCCTAAGGATGAAGGGATGGTATCCCTTAATGAATTGTTAGATAAATCTAGAGAATCTAAAGCAGTAAGGCAACCAATATATGTTGGTATTCTACTAGCTAGGCCAAAGTCATTCAAATAAAGACCTTTAACCTTTTCTTTTTGAGTCTCATTGACTGTTACTCCCGGCCACTCTCCAATGGGCTTGCTTAAATCCCAAACTAAAGCATCATCGTTATTAAAGCGATAAGAAAGTATATTGCCATTAACATCAGTAAATTCTTCTGCTGCACCAACAGAAACATTCAAATCTGCAAACCCTCTTAAAACATCAATGTCACCGCCGAACTGTGAACAATCTGGTACCTGCCCGTATGATGATAAAACAAAATTGAATAAAATAAGGAATGGTAATATTAGATATTTTAGAAATCGCTTATTGGATCTTTTAATAGTTGGTTGAAGTTGAATATGATATATCATTTCGGTTAATGGCTTATAGCTTATCTGTTCATCAACATTTTAGATTTTGAGTAAAAATGCTCTTTTAATCAAAAATCCACGTAAGAACGATGAAGATTGAGTCAAATTTAATTAAAGGTAGTATCAAAAAGTAATGTGATGGTACATCTGAGACTTAATAAATTCAAATATCAGACTAAAAAAAAGCTTTTAAATATTGAAGTATAGCAAAAAACACACCCATTTACTTCAAATAATCATTACATAGCAACATTATTTCTTACATGCAAATACTTAAGAGATATTTTGCCTTTAAAACTAATTGCCTAAATTTATTTTGAATTTACTTTTTGTAGTAGCAATAAGTATCATAAAAGAAAAACCAACCTAACCGCATGCAAAAGCGCTGGATACTAAGAGAGAGCCCGAATCCTGAAATTGTCAAAAAACTTTGTAGCGAAATTAATGTGAGCACTCCGATTGCGGCCATACTCTCACAAAGAAAGATCAATGATTTTGATACTGCCAAAGCATTTTTTAGACCATCGCTAAATGATCTACACAATCCTTTTCTGATGAAAGATATGGATGAAGCTATAGCACGCCTCAATAATGCTGTAAAATCCGGGGAAAAGATTTTAATCTACGGAGATTACGATGTAGACGGCACTTGTTCAGTAGCTTTGCTATACACTTTCTTAAAAGGTTTTTACCAGCATATAGATTTTTATGTGCCAGATAGATATTCAGAAGGATACGGCATTTCAGAAAAAGGGATTGAATTTGCCGCCAAAGAAGGCTTTTCCTTAATTGTGGCGCTTGATTGTGGAATCAGAGCAATCGACCAAATCGCTTTGGCCAATAGCTTTGGTATAGATGTAGTAGTTTGCGATCACCATAACCCAGCAGAAAGAATTCCTGCGGCCAAAGCCATCCTGAATCCAAAGCAAAAAGATTGCGACTATCCTTACAAAGAACTTACAGGTTGCGCCATTGGCTTTAAGCTAGTACAGGCTTATGCTGAAAAATACCATATTGATCAAAAACAAGTCTTTTCACTTTTAGATTTTGCTGCTGTAAGCATCGCCTGTGACATAGTGCCGATCACTGGCGAAAACAGGATATTGGCAAAATATGGACTCAAACTTTTAAACACGCAACCAAGGGCAGGCTTTAAGGCACTTAAAGATGTGGCCAGCTTACCTGAAAGCATGAATGTAACCAATTTGGTTTTTGGTATAGGCCCAAGAATCAATGCAGCAGGTCGTATAAAGCATGCCAAGCAGGCCGTAGAATTGCTGATTACCAAAGAAGAGGAGCGCGCCATTAAAATAGCAAAAGAAGTTCAAATCAATAACGATACCCGTAAAACTTACGACGAACAGATTACGCTAGAAGCCCTCTCTATGATAGAGGAGAAAAATTTAAAAGAGTGGCATTCAACTGTTTTATTCAAGCAAGACTGGCACAAAGGCGTAATAGGAATCGTCGCTTCTAGATGCATAGAAAAATACTACAGGCCCACCATTATCATTACAGAATCTAATGGAAAAGCAACAGGTTCGGCAAGGTCTGTAAAGGGTTTTGATATACATGAAGCAATTACCGCCTGCGCAGAACATTTAGAGCAATTTGGTGGCCATAAGTATGCCGCAGGCCTAACCTTAGCTATAAATCAGGTACCACTTTTTGCAGAAAAATTTGAAGAAATCGTAAAGAGCAACATTCCCGCAGATTTGCTCATTCCCAAAATAGAAATAGATGCCTGTATCGAATTGAGCCAAATTACATGGAAATTTTTTAATGTAATTGAACAAATGGCACCCTTCGGACCTGAAAACAGAAGACCTGTTTTTATGGCAAAAGTTATATGCAAAAAAGACAGGATGCGCATTTTAAAAGAGAAACACCTAAAAATGAGCGTGAGCCAAATAGGAATAGACTTTTCTATAGATGCAATCGCTTTTAATTTCAGTGATATTTCTCAAAAGATACAGCACGATGTTCCTTTTTATTTATGTTTTACTATAGAAAAAAATGAATTTAGAGGAAAAACTACTTTACAACTTATGATAAAAGATATCAAAACCGAACTAGACAAAGAAGAAGCCCACTTATTACAGAACAGAAATTCATTCCTTTTCTCAGAAGAAAAGGATGCTGAATAATTTAAATAATGTCATTTTTTAATCTCCACCTCAAAATCACTTTGATACTACCCAAGAGAAAAGTTCATGTATTCTGGCTCGCTTTATTGGCTTGGTTGCTTGTTAATTGCTCGGAGAATGATACTAAACAAAAAGCTTTTGCACCTAAGCCTGTTAATGCCAATGAGATTTTAGGTTATCTGCATAATCTACTGCAGGAGCCAGAATTGGCTGGTGCTTCACTTGGTTTTTACGTAACGCCACTAGAAAAAGATAGCGCCATTGTTGCATATATGCCGGATGTTGCACTGGCAACGGCCTCTACATTAAAGGCTGTTACCACTGCCACTGCCCTAGGCATTCTAGGCAGCGATTACCGTTTTGAAACCCAAATAGCTTACTCAGGTAAAATTGATGCATCTGGCACTTTACAGGGTAATCTTTATCTTATAGGCAGTGGTGATCCATCTTTTGGCAGCGACAATATGCCTTCTCTAATAGATTTTTTAGCTAATAGGGTAATTGAAAAAGGAATCAAAAAAATAAATGGCCAACTTATTGGAGATGCCTCTATTTTTGATAATGATGGTGCTGCCAGAACCTGGATCTGGGAAGATATAGGAAATTACTACGGTGCTAGCCCATCGGGTCTGAGCATTCATCAAAATCAGTACAGCATTTATTTTAAAACAGGAAGATCTTCGGGGGAAGAAACCAAAATAGTAGAGGTTGCCCCAAAAATTGAAGGATTAAATGTAAGGAATGAAGTAGTAACGGGGGAAAAATATAGTGGAGACAATGCCTACATTTTTGGGGGGCCTTTCAGCTATGAAAAAATTGTGCGTGGAACTCTACCGCCCAATTACAATAGATTTATGATAAAAGGCGCTATGCCTGAACCTGCCAAATTTTGCACTTCTTATTTCTTAAAGACCTTAGAGGCAAAAGGAGTACAAATATCAGAAAGTTTTAAAGTTTTGTATGAGCGCCCGCTTAACTTGCCAAAACTTACTAAAGTGTACACTTACCAATCGCCTCCTTTATCAGAGATAATCAAACAAACCAATTACAAAAGTATCAATTTATACGCCGATGCTCTACTAAAAAAGATTGGTCATGAAAGATTAAATGAAGGCAACTTTGAAGGAGGAATAGAAGTCTTAAAAAGTTACTGGGCAAATAAAGGTGTTGATACACCAGGGTTACTCATGCACGATGGCAGTGGACTCTCTAGGTACAATGCTGTTTCAGCACTAAGCTTATCTAATATACTGAGATATACCATTCAAAAAGATACTTCTGAGGTGTTTCTACAATCCTTACCCGTTGCCGGGGTGTCTGGTACGCTTAAGAATATATGTAAAAACCATGTAGCAAAAGGCAGGATCAGTGCAAAGAGTGGATACATTAAAAATGTAAGAGCATATACAGGCTTGGTGAATACATACTCAAATAAAAGATTGATTTTCACCTTACTGATCAACAACCATACTAAAAGTTATCGTGAAATGACACCTCACATAGAAGAGATATTTAACTTACTTACAAGATTGTAAGAGTCATTTCTTAAAAAAGCATTGCTTTTAAAGTGATTATTTTTAGATTTGCTACAAATCAGTAAATCCCTGATTCAGTTTCAATTCAATTATACCCGAATCAGGTAATTGGTTTATAAAGAAGAGGTGAGAGAACAGGCTCGAAGACCCTCTAGCAACCTTCCAAAAAAGAAGGAAAGGTGCTAAATCCTGACCTAATATTTTAGGAAATATAAATTACAATTACATGAAAAATCTTAAATCTAAAACGGGTAAACTTCCCTCAAAGAAAATTCCACAGCAAAGTATTCAAATCATTGTGCCCATACAATTTTCTTGTTTGGACATGGCTTGTTGTTGCTGTTGTTAAATATCTGGTAAAGTGATATCCTAATCACTCATACCCTATACTTTTCATAACCTTTTTCTAATTTTTATAACACTAATCATTTTTTACAATGTCTGAAAATCTAAAATTCGAAACATTACAATTGCACGCAGGTCAAGAACCTGATCCTACAACTGGATCCAGAGCGGTACCTATTTATCAAACTACCTCATACAATTTTAAAGACTCTGATCACGGAGCCGATCTTTTTGCACTAAAAGAGTTTGGTAACATTTATACCCGAATCATGAACCCAACTACAGATGTGTTCGAAAAAAGGGTAGCTGCTCTAGAAGGCGGTGTAGCTGCACTAGCCACTGCTTCGGGGCAATCCGCTCAATTTCTGGCCATCAATAACATCACTTCTGCTGGTGATAATATTATCTCGTCGCCATATTTATATGGAGGCACTTACAACCAGTTTAAAGTAGCTTTTAAAAGAATAGGTGTACACGTTAAATTTTCTAGTGGCGAAAGCCCTTCAGATTACGAGGCACTGATAGACGATAAAACAAAGGCGATATATCTGGAGACCATAGGCAACCCTGGTTTTAATGTGCCAGATTTTGAAGGCATTGCCCAAGTTGCCGACAAACACAAGATACCCTTGATAGTTGATAACACTTTTGGCGCGGCAGGGTATTTATGCAGACCTATTGAGCATGGGGCTTCTATCGTTACAGCCTCAGCCACCAAATGGATTGGTGGACACGGCAACTCTATTGGCGGAGTAATCATAGATTCAGGTAAGTTCGATTGGGGCAATGGAAAATTCCCTCAATTTACTGAGCCCTCAGAAGGATACCACGGACTTAATTTTTGGGAAGTTTTTGGGCCTAGTGGACCTTTCGGCAATATCGCTTTTATCATTAGAGCTAGGGTAGAAGGTTTAAGAGATTTTGGGCCAGCCCTAAGCCCTTTCAACTCCTTTTTACTGTTACAAGGTTTAGAAACCCTCTCTTTAAGAGTACAGAGAACAGTAGATAATGCACTTGAACTAGCACAATGGTTGGAGGCCCACGACCATGTTGAAAAAGTAAATTACCCTGGCTTAAAGAGCAGTGCTCACCACGAAACAGCGAGCAAATACTTGAAGAATGGATTTGGAGGTGTTCTTTCTTTCATTCTTAAGGCAGATAGAGAAACCGCAAAAACTTTTGTTAACAGCTTGGGGTTAATTAGCCATCTCGCCAACGTAGGAGATGCCAAAACACTCATCATTCATCCTGCAACAACTACACACCAACAGCTATCTGATGAAGAACAAAGGGCAGCAGGTGTTGATCCTAGTCTTTTGAGAGTATCACTTGGTATAGAGCATATAGATGATATTAAAGCAGATTTAACCCAAGCGTTTAAAAAAGCTTTTAGCTAAAACACAATTCATGACTGGCTTTTCGCCAGTCATGTTTAACTTTATGCAATATGATGCAAGAGCATACATTCCATACAGACGAAACCCTTCAACTAGAATCTGGCGAATTGTTGAAAGGGTTCACATTAAAGTACTGTACATTCGGGAAAACCAATAAAGATAAATCTAATGTGGTTTGGGTAAGCCATGCTTTAACGGGCAATGCAGACGTGGCAAGCTGGTGGGGGGGGCTTTTCGGGGAAGAGTGCCTTTTTAACCCAAAAGAACATTTTGTTATCTGTGTAAATGTACTAGGGTCTTGCTATGGTTCTACCGGCCCTCTTTCCATTAACCCTGATACTGGTAAACCTTACTTTCATCAATTTCCTAAAATTACGATTAGAGATATTGTTGCTACACTCGACATATTGAGAAAGCACTTAGAGATAAGTAAGGTACATACCCTAATCGGCGGTTCTTTAGGTGGGCAACAAGCCTTAGAATGGGCAGTTACATATCCTAATTTGTTTGAGAACATGATTTTGATGTCTTCCAATGCCCGTCATTCGCCTTGGGGCATCGCTTTTAATGAAACCCAACGCATGGCTATAAAAGCTGACCCGACTTGGCAAGAAGATAGGCCATATGCAGGCTATGAAGGCATGAAGGCCGCTAGAGCAATTGCAATGCTTTCTTACCGAAATTATGAGACTTACGACAAAACTCAGTTCGAAGAAGGCAATGGTATCCCTGAAACATATAGAGCAGCTTCATATCAAAACTACCAAGGAGAGAAGTTAGCCAAAAGATTTAATGCATACTCTTATTGGGTACTATCTGAGGCCATGGATTCACACAATATTGCAAGAGGTAGAGAAAGTCTCGATGCTGCATTAGCTCGCATCAAAGCCTACACACAAGTCATTGGTATTACGACTGATATCTTGTTTCCGATCCCAGAGCAAAGGTTGATTGTTCGAGGTATAAAAAATGTTACATACGAAGAAATCAACTCAACCTATGGCCATGATGGCTTTTTAGTTGAAATGAATCAATTGGATAAGAGTATCCGTGCATTTTATAAACAAAAACACAAGAAACAATTAATACATGGGTAAAGCTATAAAGATTGGATTGTTTGGTTTTGGAGTAGTTGGCCAAGGACTTTATGATATTTTGGAAAAAAGCAGCGGCATTAACGCCGAGGTGGTCAAAATAGCAGTAAAACATAAAGATAAGCCTAGAAGCCTACCCAAAGATTATTTTACCTTCGAGGCGCAAGAGGTCTTACTCAATAAAGATATAGACTTAATTGTAGAGTTAATAGATGATACAGATGCGGCGTATAACATCATAAAAAGTGCCTTACAAAATGGGAAAAATGTAGTCAGCGCTAATAAAAAAGTACTCGCTGAGCATTTTGAGGAATTTATACAACTACAATTAGAAACTGGAAAATCTATCTTATACGAAGCCTCTGTGTGTGGTGGAATCCCCATTATACGTACAATAGAAGAATATTACATAAGTGAATTGCTTTATTCAGTAAAGGGCATCTTTAACGGTTCCTCTAATTACATTCTGTCTAAAATGCAAAAGGAAGACATCAGTTACGAAGTTGCACTTAAACAAGCACAAGATTTGGGCTTTGCCGAATCTAATCCAAAATTAGATGTTGAGGGCTTTGACGCCAAATATAAATTAGTGATTCTAGCCGCCCACAGCTTTGGGCTATACATACATCCCGAAGAAGTTTTCCATTACGGTATTTCAGGTATTTCAAAGTTTGATATACAATACGCCAAAGAAAAAAAACTGAAAATAAAATTAATTTCATCTGTTTTCAAGAACTCAGAAAATAGCATTAGCATGTATGTAATTCCTGAGTTTGTTGATAAATACTCAAATCTATATTTGGTTGAAGATGAATTTAACGGGGTAACTGTTGAGGGTGCCTTTTCTGACAAGCAATTTTTTAGTGGAAAAGGGGCTGGAGGGCACCCTACCGGTTCTGCAGTACTCTCTGATATTGCTGCAAATACTTATAATTATAAATATGAGTACCACAAAACACAAAAAGAGCTACAATACAATTACAGTTCTGAGTCAGTACTTAGAGTTTATATAAGATATGGGGGAGATTTTAACCTTGAGAGTTTTTTCGAACAGCTCCTTGAAAGATATCAAAATACAACAATTCAGTATGTGGTTGGCGAAATTAAGCTTAACAGATTAAATCAACTATTATCTGAATTTAAAACAGAAATAGGTTTTGTTTGCTCATTGGGTGATAAATAAAATAACCTACAGGATGGAATTGAACTATGCATAAACAAAAAAAGCCCCATAAATGGGGCTTTTTTTGTTTATGATGTATTGGCGATTACCTACTCTTCCACCTGTTACGGCAGTACCATCGGCGCCACAGGGCTT
>Ga0207419_1001254_pt1 | contig 19638 bp, 19 predicted proteins | sample ElkSloMetagenome_4_FD_184723 | JGI IMG/M metagenome (GOLD analysis project Ga0207419, IMG submission 184723) | Hot spring microbial communities from Elkhorn Slough, Monterey Bay, USA - MD2A (version 2) | ecosystem: Environmental > Aquatic > Marine > Intertidal zone > Estuary: Microbial mat ...
TAATTCTGGATGTTTTACTGCAATACTGCCTCCAGTAATTTGATGAGCCCCAGATTCAAAAGCAACTCTTAAATCTTCATTAGACTTTAGGCCACCACCAAAATCAATCTTAAGTTTGGTTTTCGTCGCGATGCTTTCCAATACTTTATAATTTACAATATGGCTGGCTTTAGCACCATCTAAATCAACGACATGCAAATGTTCTATTCCCGCGCCCTCAAAAGCTTTAGCCACTTCGACCGGGTTTTCATTGTAGACCTTCTTAGTGTCATAATCTCCTTTGGTTAAACGAACACATTGTCCGTCAATAATATCTATGGCTGGTATAATTCTCATAGTAAATATTAGAGGTTTAAAAGTTAGATATTAGAAGTTAAAAACTTGAATTTATTTCTTTTGATTTTGGTACTTTAAAACAAAAATTCCAACAGTCTATTGCAAATTGTTTGGTTCTATTAATTAAATCATTCTTCATATTTCTAACATTTAATATTGTACTTACAACTTTAGAAAGTTTTTTAAAATTTGCTCACCTACTTTTCCGCTTTTTTCGGGATGAAATTGTACCCCAAAGAAATTGTCGTTTTCCAAAGCAGAGGCATACTCCAATTCATAATCAGATATAGCAATCGCTTCTTTGCAGTTTTCGGCGTAGTAGCTGTGAACCAAGTACATGTAATCGCCAGCTTCTATATCTTTAAATAAATCAGATTTTAAATGTTTTACTGTATTCCAGCCCATTTGAGGAACTTTTACTTTGTTAGAAAAGCGTTTCACATTAGTTTTAAAAATTCCAAGCCCCTTAGTATTGCCTTCCTCAGTATGTTTGCACATCAGTTGCATACCTAAACAAATGCCTAGCACGGGTTTTTTTAATTGCGGAATCAGTTCGTCCAAACCACTTTCACGTAATTTGTGCATAGCAGAACTAGCCTCACCTACTCCCGGAAAAATGATTTTATCTGCATTTAACAAGTCCTCCGCATCTGATGTTAATTTAGCCTCATAGCCCAAGCGCTGAAATGCAAACTGAATACTTTTTATATTTCCTGCACCATAGTTGACAATTCTTAAATTCATTACAGTGTACCTTTGGTTGATGGTAAAATCATTTTATTCACATCGCGTTTTACGGCCATTTTTATAGATTTCGCAAAAGCTTTAAATATGGCTTCAATCTTATGGTGCTCATTAGTGCCTTCGGCTTTGATATTGAGATTGCATTTGGCGCCATCCGTAAAAGATTTAAAGAAGTGGTAAAACATTTCTGTGGGCATTTCACCTATCATTTCGCGTTTAAAATTAGCGTCCCAAACTAACCAATTTCTACCACCAAAATCTATAGCCACCTGAGCTAAACAATCGTCCATAGGCAAACAAAAACCGTAACGTTCTATGCCTAACTTATCACCTAGTGTTTTTGCAAATACCTCACCTAAAGCAATGGCTGTATCTTCAATAGTATGGTGTTCGTCTACCTCTAGATCTCCCTTCACTTTTATGTTCAAATCAAGCTGTCCATGGCGCGCAATTTGGTCTAACATATGGTCAAAAAAAGCAATACCGGTATCAATGATGCTTTTGCCCGTGCCATCGAGGTTCAGGTCTATTTTAATTTGTGTCTCATTTGTATTCCGTTCTATAGAGCCAACGCGTTCGGTGATTTTTAGAAATCGGTAGATGGCTTCCCAGTCATTGGTTTCTAATGCTATGTAACCCTGCAATTCCTTATCACTTACTGTAGTTTCATCGGTTCCCAAATGGGTATTGTCATTTATATAAATGGCTTTTGACTTCAGATTTTTTGCAAGCTCCACATCCGTTAAACGATCGCCAATTACAAATGAATTTGCTAGATCATATGCTTCAGAAAAATACTTAGTTAACAACCCTGTATTTGGCTTTCTTGTAGGCGCGTTATCTTTAGCAAATGTTCTATCGATAAACTGTTCTTTAAACACTATCCCTTCACTTTCAAAAGTTTTTAAAATGAAATTATGAACCGGCCAAAACGTGTCCTCGGGATACACTTCAGTACCAAGACCGTCTTGATTGGTAATCATAACAATTTCAAAATTTAATTCTTTGGCGATTTTGCTGAGATATTGAAATACTTTAGGGTAAAACTCTAATTTTTCAAAAGCATCAATTTGCTCATCAGCAGGTTCTTTTATTAAGGTTCCGTCTCTGTCTATAAATAATACAGGTTTCATGCAAGTTGGTTTAATGACTTAACTAAGTTTTGATTTTCTTCTGGTGTGCCTACAGTAAATCGAAGGCAATTTTCGCATAAAGGTTGCGTGGTTCTATTTCTAACCACAATGCCCTTTTCGATAAGTTGTGAATAACGCAAATTGGCATCATCGACTTTAACTAAAATAAAATTGGCATCCGATGGATAAATTCTCTTTATAAATGGAACTGCTGATAATTTATTAAGAAGTCCTTCACGTTCTTTCAAAATAGCGTCAACTTCTTTATTTACCTCTTCTAAATGACCTAGACGTTCTAAAGCTTTGTCTTGGGTAAGCTGATTGACATTGTAAGGTGGTTTAATTGAGTTTAAAACCGATATAATAAATTGAGACGCATAACAAATACCAAGCCTTATACCGGCTAAACCATAGGCTTTGGAGAAGGTTTGTGTAACCACAAGATTAGGAAATTCATTAATTCTACTCAACCAACTCTCCTGTGATGAAAAATCGATATAAGCCTCATCAATAACAACAATTCCTTTAAAACCTTTAATAAGTTGCTCTACTTTTTCTGCATTAAAACTATTGGCTGTAGGATTGTTAGGAGAACATAAAAATAAGATTTTTGAGTGTTCATTTTGTGCCGCTAGGATATCCGAAACTTTAGGTTCAAAATTAGCATCAAGGTGTATTATAGTATTTTTTACAGCGTTCAGGTCGGCCAAAACTTTATACATACCATAAGTTGGTGGTAAAGTGATAATATTATCTTCACGAGGCTCACAAAAGGCTCTAAACAATAAATCTAGTATCTCGTCACTTCCGTTACCCAAAAGTATTTGAGATGATGGTAGGTCTTTAATCTCTGCTAAACGCTGCTTGACTTCTGTTTGCTGTGGATCTGGATAACGATTAACATGCGTTTGAAAAGGATTCTCATTAGCATCTATAAAGACCATATCTGCGGAGGCATCCTTATACTCATCTCTCGCCGAAGCATAAGGTTGTATTGTTTTTATATTATCGCGTAAGAGTTTTTCTATTTGCATTAGTTTAAATCCTTTAACCTTAATGTTACCGCATTTTTATGCGCCTGAAGTCCTTCGGCTTCGGCCATAAGCTCAATAGCTGGTCCTATGGCTCTGATGCCATCTGCTGTAATTTTTTGAAAGGTCATACTTTTCATAAAACTATCTAAGTTAACGCCTGAGTATGCACGGCTAAATCCATTAGTGGGTAAGGTATGATTAGTGCCAGAAGCATAATCTCCCGCGCTCTCTGGTGTGTAATTTCCTAAGAAAACAGAACCGGCATTAATAAGACCTTTGGTATAGAAATCTTCGTCTTTAACACAAATAATAAGATGTTCTGGTGCATAACTATTAACGAGTTCTAATGCCAATTCTTTAGATTCTAAGTAAATACATTTAGAATGTGCTATAGCTTGGTCTGCAATGGATTTACGAGGTAAATTAGCGAGTTGAACTTTAACCTGCTTAAGTACCTTATCAATTAATGTAGAACTTGTTGAAACCAGAATAACCTGACTATCCACGCCGTGCTCTGCTTGACTTAACAAATCTGAAGCCACATAAGCTGCATTAGCTGTTTCATCTGCTAAAACCAGAAGCTCACTTGGTCCGGCCGGCATATCTATAGCAACACCATATTTAGTGGCCAATTGCTTAGCCACGGTAACAAATTGGTTTCCAGGTCCGAATATTTTATAGACTTGAGAAATGGTTTCTGTTCCAAAGGTTAATCCTGCAATGGCTTGTATGCCACCTACTTTAATTATTTGAGTAATACCACAAAGCTGAGCTGTGTAAAGAATTTCGTCAGCAATTTGTCCGTTTTTGCCCGGTGGTGTACATAACACCATCTCTTGGCATCCTGCAATTCTTGCTGGTATGGCTAACATTAAAACCGAAGAAAACAAAGGGGCAGTTCCTCCAGGGATATAAAGCCCTACTTTTTCTATAGGTCGTTTTTCTTGCCAGCACCGTACACCAGTTGTCGTTTCTCTTTCTATAACCGATCCGCGCTGGGCTTCGTGAAACGCTTCAATATTATGCTTTGCCAAGTCTATTGCGGTTTTGAGTTCTGTAGAAACCTTGGATACCGCTTGATTAATTTCGTTTTGTGAAACGATCTGATTTTTTAAATCTACAGCATCAAACATGGAGGTATATTTGAGTATCGCTTTATCCCCATGCTTTTGAACATCATCAAAAACTTGACTTACTGTTTCTTCGATATCGGTTACGCTTTGCGTTGGGCGACTTAAAAGATCTTGCCAAAGGGCTTTTTCAGGTTGATTATAGACTTTCATCGTTTTACTTTTTCTTCAATTATTACAACACCATATTTTCTATTGGACATACTAGTATACCTTCAGCACCACTAGCTTTAAGCTCATCTATCACATTCCAAAAATCGTTCTTATTAATAACAGAATGCAAGGAGGACCAGCCCTCTTTAGCCAAAGGTAAAATGGTAGGTGAATTCATGCCCGGTAGAATAGCCGTAATAGCTTCTAATTTATCATTTGGGGCATTAAGAAGGACATATTTATTTTGCCGACCTCTTAAAACCGATTGCAGCCTAAACCTTAATTTGTCAAGTACTTCTTGGTGTTCAGAACTTATTTTAGGTGATGTGGTAAGGACAGCCTCTGAGGTTAATAGAGTTTCCATTTCCTTTAATCCGTTTTTAAATAAGGTACTGCCACTAGATACAATATCGCAAATAGCATCTGCCAATCCTATGCTTGGTGCAATTTCTACCGAGCCACTTATAATATGTAGCTGCGCCTTGACGTCGTTTAACTCTAAAAAGTGTTTTACAGTGTTGGGATAAGACGTTGCAATACGACATCCTTCTAAATCTTTAATAGATGTAGCTTCTGCCGATTTAGGAATAGCAAGGGATACTTTACATTTAGAAAAACCTAAACGCTCTATTACAGGAAGTTCTTGTGCTTTTTCGAATAATAAATTTTCTCCTATAATGGCGGCATCCACTACTCCATCTTTAAGATATTGAGGAATATCGCCATTTCTCAAGTAAAACACCTCCAATGGAAAGTTTCTGGCAGAGGCCTTTAATTGGTCCTTTCCATTGTCTATTGAAATACCAACTTCTTTTAACATCTGCATAGAATCATCGTGAAGACGTCCTGATTTCTGAACTGCAATTTTTAATTTACTCATAAGTAATTTAATAAGGTCTAAGAATTCAAATGCGTTTATGACTAAAAAAACCCGTTTGAATTCTCAAACGGGTTTAACATATATATTGTCTTTATTCAATACATTTTCACCTCGCCTGAGCGGTTGAATGAAAATGATGATGTCTTTGCTTTTTCATAGAACAAAAATATATAATATTTAAATATGACTTATAATTAAAAGTATAAAATTTACATAAAAAGAACAGAGACGCACCTTGTTATCGTAAATTTTTTAGGATGACTTTAAACTCACCATTAGAAAGCAACTTTTTGAAGGTTTTAAATTTTTTGTTTGCTCTATGCCAAACGACCAAAAGCTCATAAAACTGCCCATATTTATAATATTTACTTTTGAGTACCGCTTCATCATTTTGAAAATAGCTTCTATTATTTTTCAATATGATCAAATTTCTTTCTAATTCTGTTTTGTTACAGACATGTAAAAAAAGTGCTTCATTCATATTATGAAGACCGTAAATACAGTTGAGTTTGTCAGGGTCATGTATTTTAATGTGTTGTCTATATTTTGGCAAAATGTATTCGGCCATTATTTTTTGTTCGAAAGGAAAGGAACAGTCAAACCTTTTGGAATGAATTTCCTGTTCTAAATAAATGGCTTTTTGATTAACAATTTTCACTCCTGTATTAACAGGATAATCCCAGGGTTGCTCGTGAAATAGATGGTACAGAATACTAGTGTCACTTAAGTCTATACAAGATTCGATGGATTTATTTATAGCCTTCGGATAAATGTCGGTATCTAACCAAATGAACCATTCCGCTTTAGGAAAGTTCTTTTTAGCCTTGATAAGAATTAAGCAACGCCTAAAATGAAGTTCTGAAACTTTAAGCGGCACTTTGGTCTCTGAATCGTAATACAAATCATAATTATGTTTCTTACAATACTCAGTTAAAAGCTTTTTAGTTAATGTGGTAAAGAAGACACCACTAGGATAGTGGCCTGAAACGATGCATATCTTGCTAGAGATCATTTAAGCTTATTTATAAAAAAAAGGTCAGTTCCTTTAAAGAATCTGACCTCTAATTTATAATAATTTTTATTATACCTAAAAGTACAATTATTGATTACCTAAGATAATAGGCATTCCGCTGTCTCCAGAGCCAATAACAATAACTTTAGAATTAGATGATTTTGCCAATTCAACAGTAGCTTGAATACCTTTTTCTTGTAATATCTTCTCACTTAAAGAGGCATTTAAAATACGGTTAGCTCTAGCTTTACCCTCGGCATCAATGCGTTGTCTTTCGGCCTCTTGCTCCGCCTTTTGTAATCTAAACTCATACTCGAGAGCTTCCTGCTCTTGACTTAGCTTTCGCTCAATAGCCTCTTTGATTGTTGGTGGTAAAGTTACATCTCTAACTAAAACTTCATTAAGTTGCACAAATTGCCCATCTAAAAGGCGGTTGGTCTCTACAAATATTTCCTCTTGTATGGCATCTCTTTTACTTGAGTATAGTTGCTCTGGTGTATATCTCCCCACAACACTTCTTGCCGCAGAACGGATAGCAGGCTGTAATACACGCTGAACATAATTTTCTCCTTTTTCTTGATGCAGCTTACCCAAATCTAATTCTTGTGGTTGAAACCAAATTGAAGCGTCAATCTTAATTTCTAGACCATTAGAAGATAAAGCTCTAATTGTTTCGGATAGCTCTTGCTGTCTTGTCTCATAGACATACACACGATTCCACGGAGCCACGATATGAAAACCTTCTCCCATAGGTGGTTCATCTATCACTACACCATCGCCAAAGGTTCTAAACAAAACACCTGCTTCACCAGATCCTATGGTGACCGCAGACTTAGCAATAACAATAATTAAAATAATAATTCCTATTAAAATAGGTAAACCAATTTTTGGTAATCTGTCCATGTATATTTTTTTAAATTAAACCATTGTATTTTCTGAAAAACCATTCTGCCGAAAGACTCATTATAATAAGGCCTAGCAGATATTTCCAGTCAACCAAAGGTACGATATTTTTGGTACTTTTTTGAACAATTTGATATCTATTATCTTCTAAGATTTTGTTAATTTGATCACTGTAGGCATCACTTGTTGCGTAATTAGCATTGGTATTTTTAGCTAATCGTTTTAATTTCTCAACATCTGCATTTAGGAATTGTTGTTCTACATTAAATTCTAAAACCTGAAACTGACCACTAAACCTTACCGGCTCAGAATTATGAATAACACTAAAATTATAATTACCGGGTTGTAAGCCACTAAGATCTATATTATAATTATTTTTGGCACGTAAAATAGGATAATCAGTCACATCTTTACCTTCATCTTCAAGCCGAAGTATGAGTTCAGCAGTATCATCAAACTCATAGCTCTTATTAAAATATTGCACATTAAATATAATAGCTTCATTCGCATTGTAAAACGAATCGTAATCCACATTTAACCGTTTCCGCTGCTTATTACTACTAAGCCATTGAGTTAATTTATTGATGAAAACATCAAAACCTTCAAATGACTGTGTTTCAATAAAGTGTTGAGCCCTCCAACGCCATAAACCCTCACCGTTAAGAATACCGAGTTTTTGACCATCCTTTTCTGCAGTTAATAATAAAGGTTCTTGTGTATTGTATCCATTTATAGTTTTAAACAAAATCACTTCGTTTTGAACCTTCGCTGTGAATTTTCCAAATTCTGAAGTTAACGGTGGATACGCTTCAAAATTGACTTCACGAACAATGAAATTATCAAATCCTTCATTAAGTATGGGTTGAAACTCTTCAGTTTGACGGGTAATAGTTTGGTTAAAATTAGTCTGAACCTTATTAAAAAAATTATAATTTGTCTGCGTACCTAAAATCACAAAACTATTGAAGTTTCCATTATTTATATGCTTAAATACAGTCTTAAACCTTTCATTTGGTTGATATAATATATACAACTGATAATCTGCACTATCTAAATTAAAATTATCTACATCCACAAGATCGACCTGACGTTGCTCATTAGAGGATATCGCTTTTTTTAATGCCCCTAAATCAGGATGAATCACATCAGTTATTAAAGCGATTTTAGATTTTTGGTCTATCACTTCTACACCAAAAGTTCTATTATTGTTAACAATATTTTGCTCTTCTGCCAGTGGTTTAATAGTTACGCTATAATTCTTTAAACCGCCCGAATTTGCCAAAATGGTCGTTCTGATTACGGTAGAAGTATTTTGGGCATCAAACTCTAACGACTTTCTGAACACGCTCTTATTTCCTGTAGAAATTGTTAAAACAGAATTTACCGTCTCATTACCACTATAATTAACAATAATCTCAACAGGAAACTTGTTTTTTAAATAAGCATAACGGTTGACATTTAACTGCTTAATCTTTAAATCTAAGTAATCGGTAGTATCTCCTAAAATAATTGGATAAACCGAAAAATCGTCTCCAGCTTTAAAATAAGAATAATCTTCGCCCAACGTTTGATTACCGTCTGTTACAAGTAGCACAGCCGTGTTCTCATTATCATAAATAGATTTGAGCTGGTCTAAAGCCTTTGCTAAATTTGTTGAAGACGCATTAAAATTTAATTCATCCTTAGTGGTTGATCTTAAAGCATTTCCAAATTGATAGGAATTTATTTCAAAACGATTGTTTAAGGATGTGTTAGATGTCACCGATTCAAGAATCTCTTTAGCCGTAGAAGCTTCCTTGAGAAATGATATAGATTCTGAATTGTCAATAGCCACAACCAGGTTAGGCTTTTCATTATAATAATTAATCGACTCAAATTTGGGGTTTATTAAGAGCAGAATAACAAGACAAAGGCTTACACTTCTTAATAAAACTAAAACCCAAAGCTTAGTGCCTTTTAATTTTGATTTATACCGATACTGAAACAGCGCTAAAAATAGCGCTGTTATTGCAGCAAATATAATATATAATAGAATTTCTATAGGCATGTAAATGTATCCAAACAATTAGGTAAGCATACCACCATCAATATTAAGAGTTTGTCCAGTAACATAGGCGCTTAAATCACTCGCTAAAAATACACAAGCGTTAGCTATATCCTCTGGCGTTCCACCGCGTTTTAGGGGAATTGCCGCTCTCCAACCTTTCACCGTTTCTTCATCTAATTTAGCGGTCATTTCTGTTTCAATAAAACCTGGAGCAATGACATTGCTTCTTATATTTCTAGAGCCCAACTCTAAGGCTACCGATTTTGAAAAGCCAATAATTCCAGCTTTAGATGCAGCGTAATTGGTTTGGCCGGCGTTGCCTTTAACACCTACAACAGAACTCATATTAATAATGGATCCCTTACGTTGTTTAAGCATCGTACGCTGTACGGCTTTAGTCATATTAAATACAGATTTTAAATTAACGTCTATGACTTTATCAAAATCAGCTTCGCTCATGCGCATTAAAAGATTATCCTTGGTGATTCCGGCATTGTTGACTAAGATATCTATAGCACCAAATTCTGAAAGCACAGCATCTGCTAATTCTTGGGCCTCATTAAAATCTGCAGCATTACTTTGATAGCCTTTAGCTTTTACGCCCATCTCGTTTAATTCGTTTTCTAATGCCTTAGCCGCTTCTACAGAAGAACTATAGGTAAATGCCACATCGGCACCATGTTGAGCAAATACTTGAGCAATACCTTTACCAATACCGCGTGTGGCACCAGTTATAATAGCTGTCTTACCTTCTAATAATTTCATAATTTACAGATACGTTAATTTTTTTAATGATCTACCAAAGATATCAAAAACAAATGTCGAGATATAAAAAAACCTCACAAGATTTTGTAAGGTTTTTAACAGTTGAATGTATGTCGCTTTAAGATAACACTTCAGCGACTTTTTTACCAATTTCCGCTGGTGAATCCACCACGTGAATTCCACAAGAACTCATAATTTTTTTCTTAGCCTGGGCGGTATCATCGCTTCCGCCTACAATAGCGCCAGCGTGTCCCATAGTTCTACCTGCCGGGGCTGTTTCACCTGCAATAAAACCAATAACTGGTTTTTTACTACCACTATTTTTATACCAGTTGGCTGCTTCTGCTTCTAACTGACCACCTATTTCACCAATCATAACAACAGCCTCAGTCTCTGGATCGTTCACCAGCAACTCTACAGCTTGTTTTGTTGTAGTTCCTATAATAGGATCACCACCAATACCAATAGCCGTGGTGATTCCTAGCCCTTGTTTAACTACTTGGTCTGCTGCCTCATAAGTTAGTGTACCTGATTTAGATACTATACCTACTTTACCCTTTTTAAAGACAAAACCAGGCATAATACCTACCTTAGCTTCGCCTGGTGTTATGACACCTGGACAATTAGGACCAATTAATTTACAATCTTTATCTTTAATATAATCTGCTGCTTTAATCATATCGCCTACCGGAATACCTTCGGTAATAGTAATGATCACTTTAATTCCTGCATCAGCAGCTTCCATAATAGCATCTGCTGCAAACGCTGGGGGAACAAAAATAATTGTAGTATCTGCATCAACTTCTTTTACAGCGTCTTCAACCGTATTAAAAACCGGCTTACCCAAATGCGACTGACCACCTTTACCTGGTGTAACACCACCAACGACGTTGGTACCGTAATCTATCATTTGTTCTGCATGAAATGTTCCTTCACTACCAGTAAAGCCTTGTACTATTATTTTTGAATTCTTATTAACTAAAACACTCATTATTTATACGTTTAAATTTGTTGCACAAAAATACTTTTTATCTCTTTAAGTCTGAAGAAAATTACTTCCTATTTTGTTTAAGAAATTTAAGTAATTCTGGAAGTTTAGCTATCGAAGCCAATTCTCTATATTTTGTTCTTACATCATCTGCTGGGTAACCAAAATATTTTTTTCCACCCTCTAATGATTTTGAAATCCCCGACTGGGCAAGTACAATAGCTTTAGCACCAATCGTGATACCACTTGCCATACCAACCTGTCCCCAAATGGTGACCTCGTCTTCTATAACAACACAACCCGCAATACCAGTTTGCGAGGCTATGAGACATTTTTTACCTATAACTGTATCATGGCCTACTTGAATTTGATTGTCTAGTTTAGAGCCATATCCAATTATGGTTGAAGCCGTTACGCCTTTATCTATGGTGCATGCTGCGCCAATATGCACATGATCTTCGATGAGCACATTTCCTCCAGATTTGAGTTGATCATAACCTTCAGGTCTGTTTTTATAATAAAATGCGCTTGCCCCCAAAACGGTGCCTGCATGAATGGTAACATAATCACCTATGACGGTATCGTCATAAATGCTTACATTAGAATGTATAATGCAGTTATCACCAATCGTAACATTATTACCTATGAAACAATTGGGCTGTATAATTGTATTTTCACCAATTTTTGCGCTAGGTGAAATGGCTGTATGTGTTGCTTGAAACGGTTTAAAGTGAGCTGTTAACTTGTTAAAATCTCTAAAAGGATCATCTGAAACGAGCAAAGCTTTACCCTCTGGGCAATCTACTTCTTTATTAATGAGAATAATAGTTGCAGCAGATGTCAACGCCTTATCGTAATACTTAGGATGATCTACAAAAACGATATCCCCAGGTTCAACTACATGAATTTCATTCATTCCTTGTACCGGGAAATCTTCTGGTCCTACAAAAGTGGTTTGGGTTAATTCTGCAATTTCTTTTAAGGTGAAGGTTCTCGGGAATTTCATGAGCTGACAGTGACTATCTATTAATTGAAGTTATTCTTTTATACGCTCTTTATAGGTACCTTTTTCAGTTTCCACACGAATCTTATCTCCTTCGTTTATAAAAAGCGGCACATTGACCTCAGCTCCTGTTTCAACAGTTGCAGGTTTTGTAGCATTGGTTGCAGTATTACCTTTAACACCAGGTTCTGTATGGGTAATTTCTAGCACAACGGTTGCTGGCATGTCTACCGATAAAGGCATATTGTCTTCTGTGTTGATCTGAATGGTTACTATTTCGCCTTCTTTTAATAAATCAGGGCGATCTAAGGCCGACTCTAGTAATCTTATTTGCGTATAGTCTGCCTCATTCATGAAATGGTAAAATTCCCCATCTGTATATAAATACTGAAACTTATGAGTTTCTACACGAACATCATCAATTTTATGACCTGCTGAGAAGGTGTTATCTACAACTTTGCCCGTAGTAACACTTTTTAATTTTGTTCTTACAAATGCTGGACCTTTTCCTGGTTTAACATGTAAAAATTCAACAATTTTATAAATATCGTTGTTGTATTTTATACATAAACCTTTTCTAATATCTGAAGTTGTTGCCATAACGGTAGTTTAATTAATTTGATTTAAAATAGCCTTTCATGATTCCGCGGTGTGAGTTCTTGATAAATTGAAGAATTTCATCGCGCTCTGGTGTGGCTTCCATTTCAGCCTCAATAATTTCGGCTGCTTGTGTGTTATTGTAATTCTTTTGATATAATATCCTGTAAATAGATTGTACTTCTCTAATTTTATCTGATGTAAAACCTCTTCGTCGCAATCCGACTGAGTTTATACCTACATAAGACAGAGGCTCTCTAGCGGCCTTCACATAAGGAGGTACATCTTTTCTCACTAAAGACCCGCCTGTAACAAAGGCATGATTACCTATAGAACAGAACTGATGAACTGCTGTCATACCAGCAAGAACAACATAATCGCCTACGCTAATGTGCCCGGCAAGTGTACTGTTATTAGAAAATATACAGTTATTACCAACCACACAATCATGTGCAATATGGCAATAAGCCATTATTAAACAATTATCACCTATAACGGTTTTCATTTTATCAGTCGTACCGCGATTTATGGTAACGCATTCTCTAATCGTGACATTATCCCCAATTTCTACAGTAGTATCTTCGTCGTTGTATTTTAGGTCTTGAGGAACAGCAGAGATCACAGCACCAGGAAAAATATTACAATTTTTACCTATGCGGGCTCCTTCCATAATGGTAACGTTGCTGCCTATCCAAGTACCTTCTCCTATTTTTACATTGTTATGAATGGTAGTAAAAGGTTCTATAACGACATTCTTGGCAATTTTTGCACCAGGATGAACGTAAGCTAACGGTTGGTTCATATTATTTTACTTTTGAAATTTGAGCCATTAATTCGGCTTCAGCACAGAGTTTACCATTGCTGTAGGCATAACCTTGCATATGGCATATGCCACGTCTAATTGGTGTTATAAGTTCACATTTAAAAATAAGCGTATCGCCAGGAATCACCTTTTGCTTAAATTTCACCTTATCTATTTTCATAAAAAACGTGAGGTAATTTTCGGGATCAGGAACTGTACTAAGAACGAGAATACCGCCGGTTTGTGCCATTGCCTCAACAATAAGTACACCAGGCATGACGGGGGCACCAGGAAAATGACCTTTAAAAAACTCCTCATTCATAGTGACATTTTTCATACCAATAACACTAGAATCCGTAAGCTCAAAGATTTTATCGATAAGCAAAAAAGGTTGACGGTGCGGCAACATGTTCATAATCTGATTCACATCCATAAGAGGTTGTGCATTTAAATCTACATTAGGAACATTATTGCGTCGCTCATTTTTAATGATTTTTGACATCTTTTTCGCAAATTGTGTATTTGCAAAGTGTCCTGGTTTATTGGCAATTACCTTTCCTCTTACGCGTGTACCGATAAGTGCTAAATCACCTATAACATCTAGAAGCTTATGTCGAGCAGCCTCGTTAGGATAATGCAAAGTTAGATTATCGAGAATTCCATTAGGTTTAACCGCAATAGATTCTTTATCAAATGCTACTTTTAATTTTTCCATAGTTTCAGACGACAATTCTTTATCGACGTAAACAATGGCATTATTTAGATCACCTCCTTTAATTAACCCGTTCTCTAATAGCATCTCTATCTCATGCAAGAAACTAAAAGTTCTGGCATCTGCGATATCTGTTTTAAAATTATTAAGGTTTTGTAAAGTGGCATTTTGTGTCCCTAACACTTTGGTTCCAAAATCTACCATGGTAGTAACCTGGTAATTGCTAGCAGGCATGACTATGATTTCACTTCCCGACTTTTCGTCGTAGTAAGAAAACACTTCGTTAACCACATATTCTTCCCTGCAAGCCTCTTGTTCTTTCTGTCCAGCGGACTCTAGGGCCTCAACAAAATATTTTGAAGAACCATCCATTATAGGGGGCTCGGATGCATCTAACTGAATGATGACATTATCTAAGTCTAAACCAACTAATGCGGCTAAGACATGCTCACAAGTCTGAATGGCAACACCATTTTTTTCTAAGCAAGTTCCTCTTTGAGTAGTAGTTACATAATTGACGTCGGCTTCAATTTTAGGATGGCCTTCTAGATCTACACGCTCAAACACAAACCCTGTATTTGGCAACCCTGGTTTAAAAACTAATTTTACCTTAGAACCCGTGTGCAAGCCAACGCCTTCTAGGTGAGCTTCTTGCTCAATAGTTTTTTGTTTTATTTCGGTTTTAACTATCGCCATTTATTTTTTTATCTAAATCGTTTACTTGTTTTACTAGTTTAGGAAGATTTTTAAAATGTACATATGACTTATTGAAATCGCCATAAGCTAAGGCCGGTGACCCCTGAATGACTTCATCGTCTTTTACGTGTCTTCCTATGCCAGACTGAGCCTGTATCTTAACATTATTACCTATAGTAATGTGACCCACTATACCTACTTGCCCACCAATCTGGCAGTTTTCACCAATTTTAGTAGAACCAGCAATACCCGTTTGCGCTGCAATGACGGTGTTTTTGCCAATTTCTACATTATGTGCAATTTGTATTTGATTATCTAACTTAACACCATATCTAATTATAGTTGATCCTAAAGTTGCTCTATCTATAGTTGTCCCTGCACCCACATCTACACGATCCTCAAGAATTACATTGCCTATTTGAGGTACTTTTTTATATTCCCCTTGTTCATTTGGTGCAAAACCGAAACCATCAGCACCAATAATTGCCCCAGAATTTAATACACAATGTTTACCTATAACGCATTCTGAATAAATCTTAGCACCTGAAAAAATAATAGTATTATCACCTATGACAACATTATCTCCTATGTAAGAATTTGGAAAAATCTTAACGTTACTACCAATTTTTACATTGTCGCCAATAACACTAAAAGCACCAATATAAATATCATCACCAAGAACTGCAGAATCGGAAATTGATGCGGGTTTTTCAATCCCGTTTTTATTAAGTTTTATCTGGTTGTAATATTCCAATAATGTAGTAAATGCCGCGTAAGCATTTTCAACCCGTATCAGTGTTGCGCTAATAGAATCTTCGATAATGAAGTCTTCGTTGACTATAACTATAGAAGCCTTAGTTTTGTATATATATGGTTTGTACTTAGGATTAGCTAAAAAGGTTAAAGCGCCTTGGGTACCTTCTTCTATTTTAGAAAGCTGAGATACCTCAGCATTTGGGTCCCCTTCAACTTTCCCTTGTAATATATCTGCTATTTGTTTTGCTGTGAATTTCAAAAGTTATGAGTTAGTAAGCATTAAACTGCGTGGCAAAAATAGAAAAAATGTACAACTTTTAGTTTTTAGGGTAACATATAAAGTATTTCTTTACGGGTTTACTCAATGCTTTTAGGTTTAATTGGTCTGAAGCTTTTATAATATCTTTTAATTTACCGTTTTTATAGAGGATATTTATTTTCGATGTTGTTGTATGATGATAAGCTTGATTACTAATTTCACCGCTAAACACCAAATAACTTAATTGTTCCTCTGTTAAGGACGAACCTTGATCCTTGAGACGCTTCCTGTATTTTTCTAATCGTGATTTATCTACAGGCTTATTTCTAATTTTTACTTTAAGCAAATCTCTATTAATAAGTCTTTGACATAGATCACTCAAAATTGCATCATTATGGTTTTGCCAAGTTTTCATGGCGGTCATGATATCGTAATCATCTATTTGTGCAAAAACATCAAGTGTATTATCATCAAATGTATGGACATTGATGGCGTTCTCTAAAAAATACTTTAGCGGATCGGTAGCACTCAAGGTCTCACCTCTTTGAGTTAAGTCTTTGGCCCTTTTAAGTATTCTCGTTATGAGTTGTTCTGCAACAAGGCTTGTTTTATGCAGATACACTTGCCAATACATAAATCTTCGTGCGACCAAAAATTTTTCAACGCTGTAAATTCCTTTTTCTTCAACAACCAATTCGTTATCAACCACATTTAACATGGTAATAAGTCGCTCACTATTTACATTACCTTCAGCGACTCCGGTGTAAAAACTATCGCGTTTTAAATAATCTGCTCTATCCATATCTAGCTGACTGGAGATCAATTGGCATAGAAACTTTCGAGGGTATTCATTTTTAAATATGGTAATGGCCAACGTTAAACTTCCGTTAAATGCCTTATTAAGATGTTGCATAAAAAGCAACGAGATATGCTCATGAGAAAGTTGATTCACCAAGCTATGCTCCATGGCGTGAGAAAAAGGTCCGTGACCAATATCGTGAAGCAGAATAGCCACGTATAAAGCATTTTCTTCGTCATCGCTAATTTCTACACCTTTAAATCTCAGTACACTAACAGCTTTTTGCATAAGATGCATACTTCCTAACGCGTGATGAAATCTTGTGTGGTGCGCGCCAGGGTAAACCAAATAAGACAAGCCCATTTGGCTAATTCTACGTAATCTCTGAAAATATTTGTGCTGAATTAAGTCAAATATTAAAGAATTAGGTATCGTAATAAATCCGTAAATTGGATCGTTAAATATTTTAAGTTTGTTATTTGACAAGCAGTAGTTTTTAATATTAAGACAAATATACATGAACGATATAAATATTCTTTGGGTTGATGATGAAATTGATTTACTAAAACCACATATTCTGTTTTTAGAACAAAAAGATTACATGGTGACAACTTGTAAAAGCGGAACAGAAGCCTTAGAAATTATAGAAGATACCAACTTTGATATTGTATTTCTTGATGAAAATATGCCTGGTCTAACAGGTTTAGAAACGCTAAACGAGCTTAAAGAGAAAAAAGCCAATCTTCCGGTAGTGATGATTACTAAGAGTGAAGAGGAATACATAATGGAAGAGGCCATAGGAAGCAAAATTGCAGATTACCTCATTAAGCCCGTCAACCCCAATCAGATTTTATTAAGCATCAAAAAGAATCTTGATGTGTCGCGATTAGTATCAGAGAAAACCACCTCAAACTACCAGCAAGAATTTAGAAAAATAGCTATGGATATGGCCATGGTGAACTCCTATGAGGACTGGATAGAGCTTTACAAAAAGCTTCTATATTGGGAACTTCAACTTGAAAATATTGATGATGCCGGACTTACTGAAATTTTAGAATCTCAAAAATCTGAAGCCAACTTACAGTTTGCAAAATTTATCGAAAAAAATTACAGCCAGTGGTTTAAAACTAATGAAGAGGCGCCACTTATGTCGCATACCCTATTTAAAGAAAAGGTATTTCCAGAGCTATCTAAAGAACAGCCAACAGTAGTACTTTTAATTGATAATTTAAGGTATGACCAGTGGAAAGCTTTTGAACCTATTGTAAATAACTACTATAAAAAATCTAAAGAAGTTCCATTTTTTAGCATATTACCAACAGCAACACAGTACGCACGGAATGCTATGTTTTCTGGATTAATGCCTTCTGAAATGGAGCGGTTATACCCTCAATATTGGAAAAACGATATTGAACAAGGCGGTAAAAATTTATTTGAAGCCGAATTTTTAGAAGCTCAATTGAAACGTTTAGGGCATACCAATATTAATTTTGATTACCATAAAATCACCAACTTAAAATCTGGTAAAAAATTAGTTGAAAATTTTAAATCTTTAAAAAACAATGATTTAAGCGTTATTGTTTACAATTTTGTAGACATGTTATCCCACTCTAAAACCGAAATGGAAGTTGTTAAAGAGCTAGCATCTAATGATAAAGCTTATAGGTCTTTAACCGTAAGTTGGTTTAAGAACTCTCCATTGTTAGAAATGATTCAATTATCACAACAATTAGGGTTTAAATTAATCATTACAACAGACCATGGCACCATAAACGTTAAATCTCCTACTAAAGTTATTGGAGATAAAGACACCTCACTAAACCTAAGATATAAAACCGGTAGAAGTTTAACCTATGAAGAAAAAGACGTTTATGCAGCTACCGATCCTAAAGAAATTCATTTACCAACCATAAATATGAGCAGCTCATTTATATTTGCCAAGGGCGACTTGTTTTTAGCTTATCCAAATAACTTTAATCACTATGTAAGTTATTATAAAAACACTTATCAGCACGGCGGTATTTCATTAGAAGAGATGATTATACCGTTCGTGGTTTTAGACCCTAAATAATCTATATAATGCAAAAAAACCCGATGAAATGCATTTTTTTCTTGGAAAAGCCATATTAATTGCCTAACATTGTACATAATTTGAATGGACATGACTATATCCTATCATATTGATGACATAGACGAAGTAGCCAAAAGCGTTTTAGAACAACTTGAATCTAAGGTGGTTTTGTTTCAGGCGGAAATGGGATCTGGTAAAACAACCTTTATTTCTGCTTTGCTTAAAGTGATGAATAGTGAGGATGCAGTGAGCAGTCCAACATTTTCTATAATCAATGAGTATGATATCCCTAATAACAAGGTATACCACATGGATTGTTATCGGCTTAAAACTATTGATGAAGCCTATGATATTGGTATTGAAGATTATTTAGATAACAATTATTACGTATTCATTGAATGGCCAGAAAAAATTAAAGCTTTATGGCCCGATGTATTTGATTCGATAACAATTACCTCTAAAAATAAAACTGAGCGAACCCTCAAACTATCAATAAAAACAAACAAACTAACTGAAAACCAATGCTATGACAGTAAAAAAGTAGTAATTTAAGTTACTAAGCATCTTATCGAAACGGCAAGAATTACGGAAAAACCGTAATTAAAACTTCAAAATTCATCGGGTTTTAACATTTTTTGATTTTTAAGCAGCAATCATCTGCTCTAAATTTGTATCAATTAATTAATTAAATCCCTTAAATTATGAAAACAAAAAAATTAGTACTTGCAATCGCTATTTTCGGTGGGATGTTATTTACTGCACAAGCATTTAACATGATCGATTTAAATGAGCAACAAACAACTAAAGTCGACAAAAGA
>Ga0207419_1001256_pt1 | contig 19620 bp, 13 predicted proteins | sample ElkSloMetagenome_4_FD_184723 | JGI IMG/M metagenome (GOLD analysis project Ga0207419, IMG submission 184723) | Hot spring microbial communities from Elkhorn Slough, Monterey Bay, USA - MD2A (version 2) | ecosystem: Environmental > Aquatic > Marine > Intertidal zone > Estuary: Microbial mat ...
CTTGACAAGCTGAGATTATCGTGTATATTAGTATCAGTGTGAGGAGTGAGGTCTGTAGAAGAAGTGCTTGGGGTCGAAACACGGCCAGACTCCCAGGCACTTTTTCCATTTTTAGGTCACGTTTTATCGAGTCCTAAAGTCAGTTGGATTTGACGTTGATTTTTAGCCGTTTGCGGTAGAGGTTCAAGAGTTTCTGTAATCACAGGACAGTAACCTGTATCACTGCATCGGTCACAAGAAGAATGTCGAGAAATCGGTTCCCACGTTCTTAAAGTAATCAGCTTAGAATGATGGTAATCTGGGGGCTTAGTAGCAGAAAGCCGATAAACCCTCTGAACAATTTAAGACAACAGGATAAAAATTGGGTGCAAAAGAAATAACCCGATGAAAATCCTTAAAAATTTAGAAATTTAGAGCAAAAAACAGTTAAAAAAATAATCAGCAAATGGGAGACTTCCCCGGTTTCACTGCATGAATTGATTCACTTCCCGAGTGAGGCCATCCCCGACGATAAGACGCCTCTCCAGGTTGTCCCCAACCCAATTGTAATAAAACTTCTAAAAAATTAGACTTTTCCCATTTTAAAATACAAGCCCATTCTGTCCGTTGAGCAATGGCATCCACATCTTGGGGATGAATCCGACGATAATCTTTCCCCGCATTCAAACTGAGATACAAATCCATATCTCCTGTCACCTCATACCAAAACTCAAGGACTTGAGACTTCGCCGTTTGTAGCGTTAACTTATCCTGGGGTAAAGCCATCAATTGATCATCAACTCTCGGATAACAAAGCGTTTTTCCACAGAGCGTAATTTCTCGCCAAACAATCCCCGAAACTTGGTAATCAATTTGATATCGATGAATAGCCGCTTTAAAATCTTGATAAGCCGTAAATTTTTGAATTCCTTCGGGTTTGAGAAAAGAATCAATCACCGGATTCCCCACCGCCGGAGTCGCAGATAAATTGAGACGCTCTCCATCTAAACAAGCTTTGCGTTCACAATTCAAGATTTCTATGAGTTCATCGGTGCTATAGATCTTGGACATTACTCTGCGTCCTCCTACTGCTCAACTCTAAACTTAATGAATAGACTCGATTGTAGATTTTATCCCTTAATTTTGGAAGGGATTGATCAAATTTCTCCCTTCCTTTAAAACAAATACAAAATCCGAGCCTCAAGCAGACTCACTCGTTACCAGTTGATTTTCCTGACGCAGATAAGCTTGGATAAAACGATCCAACTCACCATTGATCACATCATCAATCGCTGTCGTTTCCTCAGACGTTCGCAAATCCTTAACCATCTGATAGGGATGGAAAACATAGTTACGAATTTGATTTCCCCAAGCCGCCTCGACCAAATCTCCGCGAATTTCGGCAATTTCTTGAGCGCGTTGTTCTTGAGCAATAATCAACAATTTCGCCTTTAGCAATGCTAAAGCCTTTTCCTTGTTCTGTAACTGTGAACGTTCCTGAGTACAACGAACCGCAATTCCGGTGGGAAGATGAACAATACGCACCGCCGTTTCCACCTTGTTTACATTCTGGCCCCCTTTTCCCCCTGCACGGGAGGTAGTGACTTCCAAATCTTTTTCAGGAATCTCCAAGTGTACGCCTTGATCAATCATCGGCATGATTTCCACCCCAGCAAAACTGGTTTGCCGCTTGCCATTGGCATTAAACGGAGAAATCCTCACCAAACGATGAGTCCCCTTCTCACACTTGAGATAACCATAGGCATAACGACCCTCAATTTCCAGAGTCGCCGACTTGATTCCGGCTTCATCGCCCTCCGACAATTCCGCCAGATAGACCTTATAACCGTGAGCTTCTCCCCAACGAGTATACATCCGCAGCAGCATCTCCGCCCAGTCTTGAGCATCCGTTCCACCCGCGCCTGCATTAATCGTCAGAACCGCCCCATTTTTATCGTAGGGAGCCGATAAAAGCTGTTGAAGTTCCCAACGGTCAAGATCATGATTGAGATGGGTTAGATTCGATTCTGCCTCCGCTAACAGAGACTCATCGCTTTCCAACTCCAACAACTCCACAATGGCATCAGTATCTTCGATGGTTTTGTGCCATTGCTGATATTGCTGCAAAATAGATTTGAGATCATTGAGTTCTTGGAGTGTATTTTGAGCCGTGCTTTGATCATCCCAAAACTCGGGTTGGGCAGCAATTTGCTCTAAATCTTTTACCCTCGCGTTGAGTAGGCGTAGGTCAAAGATAGTCCTGGGTTTTACCCAGGCGCTCAGATAACGTTTCGAGTTCGCGTTTGATTTCTAAAACTTCCATATTACCTTCGACTGACAACCTTTCTTTGACAAAAGTTACACTGTAGATTTTAGCGGGAATTTCTCGCGCTTGTGTCTGCAATTTTAATTCCCTTAATCTATGTCTCATCAAATTTTTGCGACAGGTAAGCCCAGAAACCAAACTCCCGATCACCAGGAGTGGACTAATTCTTTATGGATATTCGGACTGTTCATTGCCGCTTTATTGCTGTTTGGACTCAATCTTGGCGGTGTGGCACTGCGAGACTGGGATGAAGGGACGGTTGCACAAGTTGCCCGAGAAATTATCCAAGGGGATCTGCACTGGCTTTATCCGACTTTGCATGGTAGTCCTTATTTCAACAAACCCCCGCTTGTCCATAATTTAATTGCTACAGTCTACCACTTTGCGGGGATTCACGAATGGACGGCTCGTTTTCCGTCAGCCCTGTTAACGGCGGCTTCTGTTCCTCTGCTTTATGTTGTGGGTTTAGAGTTATTTCGTCAACGAACTGCGGCGGTTTGTTCGGCTTTAGTTTATCTGACGTTGCTTCCGGTTGTCCGACATGGACGGTTAGCGATGTTAGATGGAACGGTGCTGTTTTTACTAATTTTAATGTTCGGTTGTGTGTTGCGATCGCGTCGAGATTTACGTTACGCTCTCGGTTCAGGACTAGCCTTTGGACTGTTGTGTTTAACCAAAGGAATTTTTCTGGCTTTGTTACTAGGTGCGATCGCTTTTATCTTTCTAGTTTGGGATACGCCGCGACTGCTTCAGTGTAAATATCTTTGGCTAGGGTTACTACTCGGTTTGCTTCCGGTAGCAATTTGGTATTCTGCCCAATGGCTAAAATATGATCAAGAGTTTTTTCAGATTAATTTAGGATCTCAATCATGGCGACGCATTTGGGAGTCTGTCGAAAATAATCAAGGCGCTCCTTGGTATTATTTACTAGAGATTTTAAAATATGCTTGGCCTTGGCAAATTTTTTGGATACCCGGACTCATTTTCACCTGGAAAAATCGAAATTTTAGTTGGGCTAAATTAATTTTAGTTTGGACTGGGGTTTATTTTGGTTCTATTTCCCTAATGACGACCAAACTTCCCTGGTATATTCTACCGATTTATCCGGCTTTGGCTTTAGCCGTGGGTGGTTATTTTGCCCAAGTTTGGCGAGAAGGCGATCGCGAAACTGGACAATGGCAAGCAAATGATCACCAACTCGAAGATTTACCCGAACCTTTACCCCACAAATTCATCCCTATTTTTGCCCTGTTAACCTTGATCGGTTGGTTAGGTTGTCTGTATTTTGCTGATTTAATTCCCGCCTTTCCGGTTGCTGGAAATGAAATTGATTTACAGTTAACTTTAGCGGCATTATCGCTCACATTTGCCCTGACGACTTTATTACTTTATCGCAAAGATCGACAGTTTTTAATCATTTTATTTTGGGGAATGTATGTTTCCTTAATTTTGTTTGTGAGTTCTAACAATTGGGTTTGGGAACTCGCCGAAGATTATCCGGTTAAACCCGTCGCCGCTTTAGTTCAACAAGGAACATCTGCGGATGATTTGATCTATACTTCTCATCCCTATTCTCGTCCGTCCTTGAATTTTTATAGTGATCGTAAAATTCGAGCCATAGGAGATGAGGAGTTGAAACAAAAATGGCAATCTCCTCATCCTTATTTGTTACTCGATGCTGCCAGCTTAAAACGACTTCAACTCGATCAAGTCAAATCTTTAGGTACCGTGTCTGGATGGACACTCATTACCAAAAACAAAACCCAAACTCCCCAGAATTCCTGTTGTGAAAACTCCATTCAAAAATCAACAATTTAAACTTGATCAAAAGGTTAGTCTAATTGAAAATTACAGGGCTAGATGTCTAGAGTGTTTTTTGATGGGCTTTCCCCAGATTGATTGGATTAAATCTGAGCAAAAATTACAGTTAAAAGTGGCTGACAAAAGTTGCAAAAATCGCTGACAAAACTCAATAACATTAATAAAATTAATTCAACTTCACTCAGAAGATTGAGAATTTGATTCTTGTTCCTTCACCGACTCTAACTGAATACCGGGTAGATTTTGTTCAGAACTGAGTTGGTTGTTGGCCGCAACTGCTAAACTGATAAATAAAATCCCACTGACTAACATCGCCAACGGAAACCGTCGAGTCAGCCATAAGTCTCTGCGAATTCTCGCCCAAGGATGACTCTGGCGACGTAACATTTGTCCCACAGCCCACTTTCTCAGACAAAAAGGATCACGGACAAAATGGCCACTGTTGCTGATCACAAAGTGAGTATGACAATGAGGACAAGTAAACAGCCCACCTAATATCCCCACTGAAGACACAATGCTTGTGTGATGACAAATCGGGCAAGTAACAGAGTATGTATTGAAGGTATCAGCGTTCATAGACAAAATGACTCAGAATAACTCAAATAGATCAAACTGACGACCCCAAGAACCCAAGTAGTAACGCTTGTAGCATAAGCGATGTGACACTTTGTTGCTCTTTATATCTAGTCTAACGCTCCTGGCAATTCCATCAACCCCCAGAATACGGATTGTAACAACTTCAAAAAATAGAGTCAGTTAACGTTCCGAAAAAAGAACAAGACCCGTATTAAAAGAAGTTAAGACAATTATCACAATAACTTATATCTGTCAAGCAATCCAGCACCCCATTGCCCCTCAATCTGTGCTATTTTGATCGTGCCAGATCTGCAACTCTTTTAATCCGGTCGTGTGCGTGAGATTGTATTGCAAGGGAGTCATAGTAATGTAATTCTGACGTAAAGCTTGTACATCCGTAGGTAAATCATCATTAATTACAGCCTGTTGTGGATCTTCAGCATCTTCTAACACTTCTCCGGCTAACCAGTAATAAGTCTTCCCACGCGGATCAACTCGCTTTTCAAACGTATCAACATAGCGACGAATGCCTTGACGAGTAATCATCACGCCCATAATATCTTTTTCAGCCACCGCCGGAATGTTAACATTGAGCAACATCGTCTGAGGCAAGGATTGTGTTTCCAATTGCTTAACCAACCGTTCCGCAAAACGAACCGCCCCCTGAAATTCTCGCCCGCAATAGCTTCCCAAACTCAACGCAATACTGGGAATTCCTTCGATCATCCCTTCCATCGCCGCCGACACCGTACCCGAGTAGAGAATATCCGTTCCCAAATTTGGCCCGTGGTTCACCCCAGAAAGAACAATATCCGGTTGTGTCTCCAGTAACCCAAACAAAGCCAACTTTACACAATCAGCCGGAGTTCCCGAACAAGCCCAAGCTTCTACTCCCGAATGAAAAACCGACTCCACCTTTTCAGCGCGAATCGGGTGATGTAAAGTCAAACCATGACCTGTTGCAGATCGTTCTTGATCGGGACAAACCACAATCACTTCATGGCCCACATCCGCCAGATGATTGGCAAGGCTACGAATTCCTTGGGCAAAAATGCCGTCATCATTGCTAATTAAAAGTTTCATAATAGCCTCGTTTAAGTTGGAAACCACCGTCTTTAGGCGGTGGAGGAAGACAATTGAAAGCCTTTAGGCTTTTGTTTACACTAAACACCTATTCGCTGTAAAATGCTAGGTGTAGCGAAAATAGATGGATGTATCTCACTCAGAAGAACAAAATCAGAAACCTGTCGAGTACAGAGTTTGAAGCTCTCAGGCAGTTGTGCAGGTTGTCTAAGAATATGTACAACGTGGGTTTGTACAATATTCGGCAGTTCTATTTTGCTGAGAAGCGTTATCTTCGCTACGAATCTAACTACCATCAATGTAAGGAGAATGAGAACTACAAACTCCTTCCAACTGATATTGCACAGCAAACATTGAAAGTTGTTAGCCGTTCTTTTGAGTCCTTCTTGAAATTGATACAAGCGGCTAAAAAGGGACTGTACCGATTTGAGCAAATCCTCATGCCTCGGTACTTGCCAAAAGATGGTTATTTCCCTTTGATCATACCCAGAATCAAGGTCAAAGATGGATTCTTCAATATTCCCATATCGAGAGCTTTTAAACAAGAATATGGAACTGTTAAAATTCCATTTCCAGAACGACTTAAAGACAAGGAACTCAAGGAAGTTAGGGTACTCCCGAAATATAATGCTCGATTTTTTGAGGTTGAGTTTATTGTTAAAGAAGATACGCCCGAATCTAAAAAAAGTGACAATTCCCTGGCAATAGATTTGGGACTGGACAACTTGGCAGCCTGTGTATCTAATACTGCGTCGTCGTTCATCCTGGACGGCAGAAAACTGAAATCGATTAACCAGTGGTATAACAAGCAAAATGCCAGACTTGCATCCATCAAGGATAGACAGGGAATCAAAGGAATTACGACTCAACAAGTTCAAATTGTTGTCAATAGAAATAATCGAGTTAGGGACTATTTGAACAAAGCGGTAAGGTACATTGCAGATTGGTGTTTGGAAAATCAAGTCACAAACATTGTGGTTGGTGTTAATCCGGGGATGAAAAAAGAAATTAACTTGGGCAAAAAGACCAATCAAAAGTTTGTACAAATCCCTCACCACAGTTTTCGGATGAAGCTGGATGCAATGTGTGAACGATATGGCTGGAATTATATCGATCAAGAAGAATCTTATACCTCGAAAGCCAGTTTTATTGATAGTGATGAACTTCCGGTTTTTAACGCTGACAATCCAACTGAATATCAGTTTAGTGGCAAACGTATTAAGCGAGGTTTGTACAAATCCAAACATGGATTTATCGTTAATGCAGACTGTCAAGCCGCAGCAAATATAGGAAGAAAAAGTAATCTCAATGGCTTTACGCCGGACAGAGTAGCGGCATCTTTGGCTATGCCATTAAGGGTTAAATTTGATGGCGTTTACGCCGTTAAATTTACTCCTTAAGAATCACTGTCCTTTAGGGCAGTGAGTGTCAAAGATGCAATTTGCGATTGTAGTGCAGGTCTAGGGCAGAATATAAATGTTTCGCCAAGGACTCAATAGCGAACACTCAACAATCAGTGTAATGTTAATCGATCAATGTTACGATTTTTGCGCCGAACAACCTGTGATTGATTCCATCTGTTCTGTTAAGCATCATTTGAACTTAAAAGTTGTTTATTGAAAATTTCCGATATGACTCAAATTGACACCCAACTCCAAGATTTACGCCAAAAAGCCCAAGATGAAATCGCCACTTGTGACACTCTCGATCAACTCGAACAGTTGCGAATCAACTACTTTGGTAAAAAAGGTCAACTTTCTCAAGTCTTAGGGGCAATGGGCAAACTCGATCCGAGTGAACGTCCTCGGGTGGGGGCAATGGCTAATGAAGTTAAACAAGCCATTCAAACCGACTTAGACAACAAACGTACCGCCCTTCAAGCCGCCCAACTTGAAGCCCAACTCCAGAGTGAAACCCTAGATGTAACCATGCCGGGAATTTATCGTCCCCAAGGTCAAATTCACCCGCTTAACGGCATTATTGATCGCGCCCTGGATATTTTTGTCGGTTTGGGCTACACGGTGGCAACCGGGCCAGATATGGAAAGTGACTATTATAACTTTGAAGCCTTGAATATGCCCCCGGATCATCCGGCGCGAGATATGCAGGATACTTTTTATCTCCCCGGTGGGAACTTGCTGCGAACCCATACTTCTCCGGTGCAAATTCGCTACATGGAACAGCGTAAACCTCCGTTACGAGTAATAGTACCCGGTCGGGTTTATCGTCGCGATAGCGTTGATGCGACTCATGCCGCCGTGTTTCATCAAATCGAACTGTTAGCCGTTGATGAAGGATTGCGTTTTAGTGACCTCAAAGGCACGATTAAAGAGTTCTTGCGTCAGATGTTTGGGGATTTACCAATTCGGTTCCGGGCGAGTTATTTCCCGTTTACTGAACCCTCGGCTGAAGTCGATTTACAATGGCAGGGGAAATGGTTAGAAGTCTTGGGCTGTGGCATGGTTGATCCGAATGTCTTTCAAGCGGTGGGGTATGATCCAGAGAAATATACCGGATTTGCAGCCGGATTTGGGGTCGAACGCTTTGCTATGGTTTTGCATCAGCTTGATGATATTCGCCGTGTCTATGCCAGTGATTTACGTTTTTTGAGACAATTCTAATCATTCTCAATTGCAGGGGTTTGAAAGCAATGCCCGCTTGGACTGGTCAAATGTGTGGGTTTGTTAGGAGTTGAACGGGAAAATATGTTCTATTGTGGATCTCGGTGGGTGTCCGGGTTGAGTGGTTTATTCATAATTGCGATCGGGCTTCAGTATCGGGCGATCGCAGATGAAAAAAATACTCCGTCTAAGTTTTTGCCCTCTGAAACGAGAGTGGGTCAAACGACATCGGATCTGTGCCGTCAAGTGTTTGAACCTCAAGGTTTAGCCGTTCGTCGGCGACCGACTCCCAATTCTCCTCGTGTTGGGGGAGTGCGTTACAGAGATGAAGTGACTCTTGTTCGCAATTCTGAAGGGATTCGAGGGCCGGGAGGTCGGACTTGGATTGAAATTACCTATCCTGTACGTGGATTTATTTCTAATGGTTATCCAGACGGACGGAGTAACTTAGTGTTGTGTTCCGATGATCTCATTTCTCAGCCTCCCCAACAAAGCGCTTCTCTGTGTCGTCGTATTGACCGACGGGCAGCCCCAAGAGGGGTAGCAGTTCGGGCGAAGCCGTCTCGCTTTTCATCTCGGGTTGGAGGAGTTCCGACAGGTCAAGAAGTTTATCTGGTTGAGGATTATCAACTGATTGGCGATGCTAATAATGAACCTCGCAATTGGGTAGAAATTGTTGAACCGTTAGCAGGTTTTATCTCCGCCAATACTTTAATTATGTGCCGCTAATCAACCGTTAATCGTAGGGGCAATCGATCAATTTCCCCTACCCAGGTCACGAGTGAAAGCCTACTTCCCACCCATACGAATTTCTGAGCAAAAAGAAGCTTGGGTTAAGCCATTATTTTGTTTAACCACAGTCGTTCGCAGCCGTAAATTCGGCATCAGATACCATAACCGTTCTTCTACCGAAAATGTATCGGTTTCTGTCGTTAAAACTAAAACTTCATCCTCTCCTAAAAGATAATGACCTTTGGAGGTTTTGAAGGGAGAATGATCAGCACCCGGTCGAGTTTGCAACAATTGACCCGCTTGTGGTGAACTGTCATCAATTAAAGGAACTAAAATCGTTGACCCGGCTTGTTGTTTAGAGTCACCGTCTACTGTTCCTTCCCAAGTTAGCTTTAACCCCTTCCAAGCGTCGCTCGGATTCACTTGGTAATGTTCGCACAGTTGGATAATAGTGGGTTCGTTTTCAGGTAAAAAATCAATCGTCAGGTTAGATTTACCCGCCTGCAATTGTCCGGAGGATAAGTTGTGAATTGTGCGTTGAGAAAACCACTTCCCCACTGAGAGTTCTAGGAATTCTTTAATATCCATCAAGCTTTTGTATGTGTTTAGTCTAATTTGAAAAAAGTTGAGTCACGAATTGTTAAAACAGACTGCCTGAGCAGAGAAACCGATTAAGCTAATTCTAGGAAGCCTAGTCGGTATCTGTTCCTAAATTTCAGTTTACCAGCCTCGGGGGATTGCCGGAGTATGAGTTCAGGTCGAAGAACAACAACTGCGATCGCGTCCTGTTGCTTTAGCCCGATATAAAGCCTCATCTGCGGCTCCAATGAGCTTAGAAACCGATGAACTCGTGCTTGGGATTAAACTCGTTACTCCCAAACTGAGGGTGACGCATTGATGATCAGATCCCGTATGAGAGATTCCTAACCCTCTGACTCGCACTCGAATTTCTTCGGCGACTCGCAGCGCTCCTTCTAAGGAAGTATTCGGTAAAATCACCGCAAACTCCTCTCCTCCGTAGCGAGCAACTAAATCTGCTGGACGTTTCACTCCGGCTTGGATCGCTTGGGCGACTTGCTGCAAGCAATAATCTCCCGCTTGATGCCCGTAGGTGTCGTTATAAAGTTTAAAACTATCAATATCACATAAAATTAACGAGAGTTGATCCGGCGCGCGCATCAGTCGTTGCCATTCTTTTTCTAAAACTCGATCAAAACAATGACGGTTGGCAATTTGGGTTAATCCATCTCGGGCGGCTAGACGCTCTAATTCTTGATTGGCGATTTCGAGTTGATGATACAGTTGTCCCTGATGAATAGCGATCGCTGTCTGAGCAGATAATTCACTCAGCAGGGTAATTTCATGCTGTTCCCAATATCGAGTATCGCGACAATGATGAGCAATCATCAATCCCCATAATTTATCTTGATAAATAATCGGAACGACTAAGTTAGCTTTGACTGCATAGCGTTCTAGAAGTTCAATATGACACTCGTTTAAATTCGCTTGTCGAATATTCTCAATGGCTCTGACTCGTCCTTGACGATAATATTTCACATAGTTTTCTCGAAAACAAGGATCATCAATGTCATCGTCTAAGCTGACTGGATAACCGGGTAAAACCGATTCTACGACTACAGTTCCATTCCACTGAGCATCAAAGCGAAATAAAATCACCCGATCTGTATCTAGAAGCCGTCGAACCTCATCTGCTGTGGTCTTGAGAATATCATTCAGATTGAGAGATTGACGAATTTTCTGCACAATTTCCATGACAAGTTTTTCACGGATCACTTGCTGTTTTAATTCTTCTTTTAAGTGAGCATATTCGAGAATTTTTTCGGCAAGTTTCTGTTGTTCGATCTGCATCATTGGTCTGACATCTTCAGATACAGAAACTACAGTTCCTCCCGGAGAATTTATTGATCTGTTAATTGGGTGTAACTCAGAATGAATAGAAGTTGGGTTTTGAGGTTTTCTCAACCAGTCGATCATAGCTTCTCCTGATAGAGGATGACTGATCAGATAGCCTTGGGCTTGATGACAGCCAATAGATTGAAGAAATTCTAACTGTTGTCGAGTTTCTACTCCTTTTGCTAAGACATTAAACTCTAGAGCATTTCCTAAACTAACCAATGCTTCTAGGATTGCACCTTGCTTCGGATCGCTCATTAAATCTTCCACAAAGGATGAATCAATTTTCAGGGTTTTAATTGGTAATTCTTTGAGTGAAATTAGAGAAAAAGACCCCCGACCAAAATCATCTATAGAAATCTGAAGTCCTTGATCTATCAATTTTTGAAGTCGGTTAATGGAGTGACTCCAATCAGACATTAGCTTGGGTTCTGTAATTTCTAACTCTAGAGACTTAGGTTCGATCTGTTCTGCTTTAAAAATTTCAATTAAGACCTCAACTAAATTTTCATAATTCAACTGTTGTAAGGCTATGTTTACACTAATATTTGGGATATTTAATCCGATCATTTGCCAGGTTTTATATTGATTACACACGGTTTTCAAAACCCAAGCATCAATATTTTTTAACTGATTCGCTTGTTCAAAGCTAGATAAAAATAAGTCAGGAGAAATTATCCCTAGACGGGGATGATTCCAACGAACTAAAGCTTCTAAGCCTATTAATTTTCCGGTTGAAATTTCAATTTTTGGTTGATAGTGAACGACAAATTCTTCTTGTTGTAACGCTTGTTTTAAATCCGTTTTTAAGATCAAAAGCTTGTGATTTTGAAGCTGAGATTGAGGCGAATAAAGCTTATAGGTGTTCCCATACTGCTTGGCTTCATCTAGAGCAATTTCAGCGTTTATGAGTAGCGTTTCTGAGGTTTCTCCATCATAAGGAGCAAGCGCAATTCCGATGCTAGCATTGAGGTAAATTGCTTGATTTTGAAGATAAAATGGCTCACTCAAAACATTGAGTAAGCTTTGACAGAAGGAAATCGCATCATCTGCATAGGCAACTTCCGATAAAATCAATACAAATCCGTCTCCATGCCAACTCCCCAGTAAGCTATTCTTGAGTTTTAATTGTGCTAAACGGTCTTGTAATCTAACAGCAACTTCTTGTAACAGTTGGTCTCCAACTTGATACCCAAAGGATTCATTAATCTTTTTAAATCGATCTAGATCTAAAACAGCAACTGCAATGATTTCTGCATTGTGTAAGGCATCGATCAATGCTAGGGTAAGTTGTTGTTCTAAAACAATATGATTCGGCAGTTTCGTAACACTGTCATAGGAAGCTTGATTCTTAATTAAGCGAGAAAGCTGTTGTTGAATAAAAGTGGTATAAAGATGTAAGTTTAGTAATTGTGCTAACTTCAGTTGATGGAGTTGCCAAATCGGAGACTCTCGCCGAATTTCTCGCCAGGTTTCAAAGGATTGTCCGGTAATCTGATTGCGTGGATTTTGGTTTGGATAGCCCGCCCATTGAATTTCAATTTCTTGTTCTGTTCTAAATAGGGTGAGACAACCGATAATTTGATGGCGAGATCCCAGAGGAATAATTAATAATGAGTCAATAGAGGTATTTGTAAAAGCTTCAGTGAGGAATTTAAGATGGGAATGTTTAGAAAAGTCTGCAACGGTATAACCCCGAGGCCAGTTTGCTTGCAGGGGATGAATCTCATCAATATCGTGAAACTGAGTTGAGTCAATTTTCTGGCTAACCGGATGAATATTTTCTTGGATTAACTGTTGCCAACTGGGATGATTTTCGAGTTGGGTTTGGCTGGGTTGTTCGCCCGAAGTATATGTGCGAGATGATTGACCAGTCAGATCATCTGTTAAGTAGAGTCGTCCTCCCGAAGCGTCTAAAATCGTAATACTTTCTTCGAGAATTGTTTGCCAAATTTGATGATTGTCGAGGTTTTGAGCAAAAATTTTGTCAATGCGAGTAATCGCGATTTCCTGTTGGTGTTGGTATTCAGTTTGAGCGATCATCGTTTCTTGGGCTAGCGCCAGAGAAACTTGTTTACTAAAGAGTTCGAGTGTTTGAAGTTCGGTTTCATGATAACGTCGGGGATCACTATGATGAATAATGAGCAAACCCCATAGTTTTTCCCAGTGAAAAATGGGAATCGTTAAAGAGGATAAAACTCCCATTCCGAGGAGATATTGTAGATGACATTCGTTGACTGGTGCATAGCAAATATCACGATTGGAAGGGTTAGATTGATCCCAGAATAAGTTTGCATGATCAATAATTTTTCGTTTGGCTGAAACATCTATAATAATTCGTTGATGAGTTTGATTAAATTGATTAAGAGCATCATCTGGAATATCTTGAATGGAAAAATGCAAGCCAAGCAAAGCAGGTAAGGTTTCGGGTTGTAGAGCTTCGGCAATAATCACCCCATAATCTTCATTCTTGATTTGATAAATTTTGACTCGGTTGACTTTTAAGAATGTACAAGCTTCTTGAACGATCAAGTCAAGTTTTTTGGCAAGATTTAGCTGCCTTTTGGCTGGCGTGGTCAGACGATAAAAAGATTTTTTGGATGTTTTTTTTGGGACGTTCATATCACTACTTGTTCTAGTTTACGATCCGGGTTTTGAATCTAATGCTGTTTTTGTCTTGGCTTTGAATAATCTGTTAATTTAATAACATTTACTCACAATCAAATATTGGCTTAAATATTACCCAAAGTACACCCAAAGATCAAACTATTTAAAATAAGATCATTTGTTTAGATTTTTTTAGAGTTAGATTAATAAGATTGAGATCCACTACAGAGATCTGAATTTATATCTAAGGAAAATCTTAAAGTTAAGTTTACAAAGTTTTAGTGAACATTGTAGATTCTCTCCTATATTAGCTTAATAGAACAGGAAATTGAATGTACATTCATTGACATTCTGAAGCCCTGCTAAAATTTGACCCCAGAGCCATGTCATTCTCGCTCTAAAATTTGATTGTTGTGGAAGTAGGGAGATCTTAAACTTCTGACCTCACGACTTCTGACTTTTGGGAATTAGGCCTCGCGCCCTTCGCCTCAACTCTGATTGGTGCAAAATCAGCAACCGGGCTAAAAACCGCATAAGTCTTGTTTAATCGGTTTTACGAGCGATGGATAGCTCAATTCTAGATCAACATTCCTCTCAGAGATGAGAGGTTTTTAGTGTTTAATTGTAGAGAGTCATATGGAGAACACTGGAAGTGGCAATCGAAATCGGTCAAAAAGTCAAGGTATGCCGCATCAGAGATCGGATGCCTGAAAATGTTGTCAAAAAAATCAAACAAAATCCTTTCGGCACAGTCGAAGACTACAAAATGGTTGATGGGAGTGGAGTTGGGTTTGTCGTTAAGCTCGATGACAACCTCTCAACCTGGTTCTTTGAAGACGAACTAGAAACGGCATCTTAAACTTCCCGTGAGGTGGGGAGTCATGCTATCGGTGACTCTAACGGATAGAACGTTGAATTGGGGAAAGAAACCACTTGGGAACGGCCAGCTTTATGGGCGACATCCATCAGGTTAACCCTAAAAAGACAAATTTCCCTTGAGAGTCACACGCCTCCCCGACTTCACCTGATTGTTCCTAGCTAATGCTGATCAGTTGTGGTAAATCACTAAAAAACATACGCTAAGATTTCAAAGTGCGGTTAAGCCCAGAAAATGTACGCGATTTTATACAGTAGGAAAGAGTAGATGGCTCTAATATTAACCTTTCTAGGAAAAGGTGGAACTGGACGAACCACAGTTGCAGTTGCAACCGCTAAACGGTATGCACAAGAAGGAAAGCGAGTTCTCCTGGCAAGTCTTGATACCAGTCCAGCCCTCAGCCTATTTTTGGGGGAAACAGTTGGTTCTCAGCCCACAGACATTGCACCCAATCTCAAAGCGACTTATCTCAAAAGCGCTCAATTACTCGAAGAGAGTTGGGAAGAACTCAAAACCCTAGAAGCCCAATATGTTCGGACTCCCTTTTTTAAAAATGTTTATGGTCAGGAACTTGGGGTACTACCGGGAATGGACAGTGCGCTGGCCTTGAATGCGATTCGACAGTACGATGCCAGCGGCGCCTATGATGTGATTATTTATGATGGAATCAGCAGCCCAGAAACCCTGAGAATGCTGGGAATGCCAGAGATTTTAAGCTGGTATGTGCGTCGGTTTCGTCAAGTTTTTCTCGACTCTGACTTCTGGAAAGCAATTTCTCCTTTTGCTCAACCCGTTAGCAGCGCTGTATTGAGTGTGGATCTGTCTGCTGACAACTTCACCCAACCCACCAATCAAGTCAATAATATCTTGGATGATGGAAAAGCCGCCGTTGCTGATCCTAACCGCGTGATGGCTTATTTGGTGACAACTGCCGATGACATTTCCCTCGCCACCGCCCGGTATTTGTGGGGAAGCGCTCAACAAGTTTGTTTAACGGTGGGTGGAGTGATTCTCAATCAAGCCAATTTAACCGACGAGATCGCTCAAAGCTTTGATCCTCTCAACATCCATTCCGTGCCGAAAATTCCCGCTCAGGATTGGCAAATTTTAACCCAAGCTTTACCCGACTTTAGCGCCTCCGCCACAACAGCCCCTCGTTCCATCTCGATAGACGTGGCTAAACGGCAAGTGAGCTTATTTTTACCCAGTTTTGATAAAAAACAAATTAAACTGACTCAATACGGCCCTGAAGTCACCATAGAAGCCGGAGATCAGCGACGCAATATCTTTCTCCCTGATTCCCTACGCGGAAAACCTGTCACTGGGGCTAAGTTTCAAAACAATTCCTTGATCATTTCTTTCTAGTTCATTAAAAAAAGGAACAGGGAATAGGGGTCTTTACTTCTACCTCTTGACTGTAAACTGTTGACTGTAAAAGCTGTTTACTCCTCACTATTTTCTATAACAAGTTATGTCTGATACGCCTGAAACTCAAGTTCGCGAGAACTCTAACCCCGATCGCAGTGCCAAAACTCGCCAACTGTTAGGCATGAAGGGTGCTGCCCCCGGAGAAAAGTCCATCTGGAAAATCCGTCTACAACTGATGAAACCCATCACCTGGATTCCGTTAATTTGGGGTGTGGTTTGTGGGGCGGCGTCTTCGGGAAACTATACCTGGACTTTAGAAGATTTTCTGATTGCTGCGGCTTGTATGTTGCTAGCAGGGCCACTCATGGCGGGTTATACTCAAACATTGAATGATTTTTATGATCGGGATTTAGATGCGATCAATGAACCCTATCGACCCATTCCTTCGGGTGTGATTTCTATTCCCCAAGTCGTGACGCAAATTTTGGTTTTGTTGTTTGCTGGAGTCGCCTTATCCTATGGGTTGGATGTCTGGGCGCAGCATGAATTCCCCATTATTACCTGTCTGTGTCTGGGGGGAGCGTTTTTATCGTATATTTACTCTGCTCCGCCTTTGAAGCTGAAAAAGAATGGCTGGTTAGGAAATTATGCCTTGGGAGCGAGTTATATTGCTTTACCCTGGTGGACAGGTCATGCTTTATTTGGAAATTTAACCTCGACGATTGTGGTGTTGACGTTATTCTACAGTTTGGCAGGACTGGGAATTGCCATTGTTAACGATTTCAAGAGTGTGGAAGGCGATCGCCAACTGGGGTTACAATCACTTCCGGTGATGTTTGGCGTCGGAACTGCGGCTTGGATTTGTGTGTTGATGATTGATATATTTCAAGCAGGTGTGGCGGTGTATCTGATCAGCATCCAACAAAACCTCTACGCAACGATTCTGCTATTGTTGGTGATTCCTCAGATTACATTCCAAGATATGTATTTTCTACGCAACCCTTTAGAAAATGATGTTAAATATCAAGCCAGCGCTCAACCGTTTTTGGTCTTAGGGATGCTGGTTGTGGGTTTGGCATTAGGTCATGCCGTTTAACCTCTTTAGATAGAGAAACACTTGAAAAGGTTGATTTTCAACCCCATAACAGATATCCTAAGCGGAACACGGATATACTTTTGATTGAGTTTATCCTACCTATCCTCTTGAGATATCCGTTTCCAACGAATTTTGGGAGCCTCTCGTGACAAAATTTCCTCAGGATACGGAAAATCAATCTAAGTTTATAGACTACTCGATTGATTCCGATGATCAACGCACTGAGTCTAGAGACGTGCCGTGGCAAATCTCTAACAACCAGGGTGAAACAAAATATCCAACTTTTATCAACTCAGAGCCAGATAGCGCCATGACAGGAGTTAGATCGAATTCAGCCGTTAACCCTACGTCCTCGACTCAAGATGTGTCATTATCGTCAGCCACCGAGGAAGACACACAGACAGATTCTTCTCTAAAGCCCTCTACGAATGCTGTTGAGGAAACGTCTGAATGGGATCACTCGTCTGAGGATCAAGAAGGAGATCTCGATCAAGAATCAACTCCCCCCGATCAAAAGGATCAGCAGGCTCTACAGCGTTGGTCGGGTCGGGCATGGATTTGGGTAAAATCGAAAATTCCGACACCCCAGGAAGGTAAAACGCCTTGGTATTGCCGGGTGAGTGTTTGGGTTGGTATTGGTGTGGTGACAGTCAGCGGGGCAGGTGTGGGTTATGGGGGTTGGAAGTTTTATCAGCTTTATCAAAATTTGCCCGAGGTGACTGACCTTTCTACTTACAATCGAGACGGCACTTTAACGATTAAAGCCGGAGATGGCACAATTTTGATGCAGCGAGGCCCTGCAACTCGCGATAAAGTTAAGCTCGATGAAATTCCAGAACAATTGGTTGAAGCGTTTGTGGCGATTGAAGATCGTCGGTTTTATCAGCACAACGGCATTGATTATCAAGGGATTATTCGGGCTTTTGGCTCAAACTTGTTGGCTGGAGGTGTTGTTGAAGGCGGAAGTACGATCACGCAACAATTGGCTCGAACTGTATTTCTCGATCAAGAACGGAGTATTGTTCGTAAACTCCGCGAAGCCCTGTTGGCGACGAAAATTGAACGCCAGATGAGCAAAGAGGATATTCTCGAGCAGTATCTAAATCTAGTTTATCTGGGTTCAGGGGCTTACGGGGTGGCGGATGCGGCTCAGGTCTACTTTAGCAAGCCGGTTCAACGTCTGACGCTTTCCGAAATTGCTACGTTAGCGGGTTTGCCTCCGGCGCCGAGCCAATATTCTCCGTTGGTCGATTTGGAGGCGGCGACAGAACGCCGGAATATGGTTTTGCAGCGGATGGCCGATGCTGAGGTGTTGACCGTTGCACGCGCCGAACAGGTTAAACAACAAAAAATTGCCGTTCAGCCAAGTTCACCGAAACGGTTGCAAGTTCGCGCTCCCTATTTTGCCAGTTACATTGAGAAGGAATTACCGAAGTATATCTCCCCGGAAGCACTGGAACTGGGAGGATTAACGGTTGAAACGAGTGTGAATCTCAAATGGCAAGAAATCGCCCAAACTGTGGTTAAAGAAGCGGTTGAAATTGATGGGCGTTCGCAAGCGTTTGATCAGGCGGCGTTAGTGGCGATCGATCCTCGCAATGGAGAGGTGAAGGCGCTGGTCGGCGGATCAAGTTTTGCCGATAGTGAGTTTAATCGCGTTACTCAAGCTCAACGTCAGCCTGGATCAACGTTTAAGGGTTTGGTTTATGCTACGGCGATCGCAGCCGGGTTTTCTCCCTATGATAGCTACAAGGATGAACCCTATCGGATAGATGGCTACCGACCTATGAATTATGGAAACCGTCACTCGAATAACTGGCGATCGATGATCAGTGCTTTGAGTAGTTCGGTGAATGTGGTAGCTGTGAGAGTGTTGGTTGATGTGGGCTTTGAACCGACGATTAAAATGGCTCAACAGATGGGAATTAACTCCCCGTTAAAACCAACCTATTCTCTGGCGTTGGGTGCTTATGAAGTGAATTTGCTGGAGTTAACCAATGCTTATGGAACGCTAGCCGATGAGGGGAATCATGTTCCTGTTCATGGAATTCGTCGCGTCGTTAACCAAAAAGGTGAAACGATTTATCAAGCAGATTTTAAACCGAAACGAGTTTTAGATAAAGGGAGTGCTGCGATTACCACTTGGATGTTAGAAGGGGTTGTCGAAAGCGGAACGGGAACACCAGCTTATTTATCAGATCGCAATGTCGCCGGAAAAACCGGAACTTCTGAGGAAGCGCGAGATTTGTGGTTTATTGGCTATATTCCGCAGATGGTGACGGGAGTTTGGTTGGGAAATGATGACAACAAACCGACTTGGGGAACCAGTGAAACGGCCGCTTATAACTGGCGTCAGTTTATGAAGCAGGTGGTTGAAGATATTCCTGCTGAAGATTTCCCAGACTTACCGGAGTTGGAAGGACGCAAGGGGAGTATCAAAGCCAAGCCTCATCAACCCAACAGCATTGTGACGGGAAGTTCTGCGGTTCAAAAAGATGATCCCGACTACCATCGGTTCTTTTCTAATACGAATAAGACTAACTACAACTCCCGTTCTTACAATGATGGGTATAGCGGGGGCTACGGATATAGTGGGGGTTACTCTAGTGGCGGCTATGGG
>Ga0207419_1001259_pt1 | contig 19586 bp, 15 predicted proteins | sample ElkSloMetagenome_4_FD_184723 | JGI IMG/M metagenome (GOLD analysis project Ga0207419, IMG submission 184723) | Hot spring microbial communities from Elkhorn Slough, Monterey Bay, USA - MD2A (version 2) | ecosystem: Environmental > Aquatic > Marine > Intertidal zone > Estuary: Microbial mat ...
GGATGAGGTTAAAAAATTGGGAATATCAATATATGAAAATTGAATCGGCAAACAACAGGGTGTTGGTATTTGATTCAGTCCTAAACATTTACAGTGACGAACGAGACGTCAGGCCGGCAAAGGTGAAAATGAAAGTATCCAATTGCTTTCGCACTTTCGAAGGTGCAGAGATCTATGCCCGAATAGCAAGTTTTGTCTCAACTGCACGCAAACACGATAAGAATGTTTTCACCGAATTATGTAATACCTTTAGTGGATATAATTTCCTGACAAGGTAGGGTACCAACCAGCAAGAAAATAGCAATGAAATCAGACAGAGTTGAGATAGAATTAGATTTTTATGAGTTCGAAGCATTAAAGGCGAACAGGATGATCAGCGATATGTGTGGCCGGTATTTGAAATCAGCAAAGAAGCGTGGTGACTATGTCGTGCTTGATCTATCTGTTCAAGAAGCAAATGATCTGGCTGGTTGGGTAGCTGCGGAGGCTAATCATGCGAAAAGCGATAGGGAAAGTGAACTCCTTAATTCTGTATGCGATGCAATCGAAGCGAATATTTAAAATTCATTTCAGGGTATACCCTGGTAAATAGTTACATTCATTATTAAATAGTGAGGTTTTCCCTCGAGTTTTTTCTTTTGGTAATATAGTCTGTATTCTTTGTTATGTTTGACCGCAGACTTAGCCCCCATATACAATAGAGCTTTTAATTTACGATCTGCGAATGGGCTTGTTTTGCGTTTTCCAACCATCTTACCCGATTCATTGGGGAAAGGGCAAACTCCTGCATAAGAAGCAGCCTTTCGGGCGGTATCTATAGTTTTGAAGTTTCCTGTTTTTATTATCAAATCAGTTGCAATAACAGGTCCAATTCCTTTGACGCTTGTTGCAAAATCATAATTTTCCTTAAGTTCATTGTCGGCTTTTATTATATCCCCCATTTCAATTTCAACAGCTTCTATTTCCTTATCCAATTGCTTTAAAGCTGTTTCGCTATGCCTTTTAACACTAATGCTTTGCATAGGGGCTTTTGTCCTGCTATGTTCACCCGTTCTTATAACTTTTCTTGCTTTAACTAACTGTGAACGCAATGCACACAAAGACTTTAATTCTGCAATATCTTCTGTATCGTAAGTTTTAAAGGTTAATTTGTCATTAAAACGCTCTCCATATTCTCGTATTCTACCTGCATCAATTGGATCAGATTTTCCTTTTATCATTCCAAGACTATGCTTAATTGTAAAACCAGGAACTAAAGCAATCTTAATCTCAAATAAATTAGCAAGAAACAATAACAAATCTCCATATGTCCCTGTATTTTCTGCACATATAACAGCGTCTTTTGAAACTGTTTCAAGAAACTTTGATATGTTCTTTACTTGGTTCTTCACTTCTTTCTTTTTCTCTTTTCCATTTTTGTCGATGTAATTCACATCAAACTTTTCCATTGATAAATCAATTCCGTATACTTGCATAAACATTTTTTTATGCTCCGTATTGAGTGGCTAACATCGTGATAATGGGTTCTTCCCTAAATACTCTCTGGCTTTTACTCAATAATCTGCTGTTCTTAATATGAAACTTAGATTTTATCTATCTGTTTATTAAAGTTAATGCAGCAGATGGAGCTTTTTTGTCCCTAAAGTAATTATCATAATGTTTTTTCTTTAAGCCTCCAGCTAAAAATTAGCAAGCTAATTTTTAGCTGGAGGCTGTATTCTGCAAACTAACGATCTGTTTATAATTTATTTTCAATGGTCAGATGGAACATCCATTAATAATCATTGTCGTGTGTGTTAAACTTAATTATCATGGATGTTTCATATTATGTTAATAATTGATTTCCAAAACATTTAATTTCAAGATTCTGGTTGTTTTTTTGAGGAAAAATATACACCTGGCCTGGAATTAAGTCAAAGAAATTATCCGGAACTTCTTCTCCCTGCAAATCAAGACAAACTCCCCAAACAAAAGTATCGGAGGTTAACCTGATCTCCCCTTCGTTTTTCACGATATTCACGTTTGGAGGGATGAAATGCATGTTTTTATGCTTTTTTAAAAACATCCGGTTTTGTGAAATAACCTGTCCGGTTTCATTCAGCAATATGGAATAGGGAATTAATGAATCATGCTGTTCCATAGGAAGCAAGTCCGAAGGAATGGTGAATAATTCTTCACTTATATTACCAGATAGTTCTATCGTATCTTCAACAAGGATTTGATTGGTTTTATTCATTGTATCAATGATTCCGATTTTTACAGTAACATTGGTATGTTGTAAACAATCATTGACAACGAATACTGTAATTCCATCAGCCGTTTTTCTTAATCCGGTATACAGAGATGCGTTTGCTCGTTTTACTGAATAAAATGCCGGTTTTTTTCTCAGATAATAATCAACAATGCTCCAGCTATGTGTAGCAGGCCATGAATCATTGAACATCCAAAAAATGGCAGATGATGTATCAAATTTCCTGCAACGGTAATTCATAATATATTCCATTAATCCTTCTGATTGGACAAGACTACTGGCAAAAACATACTCCTCCAGTGAAAGTGCCTTGTAATCCAGGCCAAACCATTCCTGGATCATCTGATAACAGAACCCCAACTCGTTATCCCAATAATTGCATGTGTTGTCATGTGTTTCCCATACAAATGAGCGAATAAATCGTTGGTTATCAGGAATGAATTTTTTCAGGGTATGTAACGTTGAAATGCCCAACACACCACCCTCATTCGGAAACCGGTCTTCTCTTTCCCTGTACAACCACATATCCAGCCGGTTATCCAACAGTGGGAATTGCCATGGGTGTTGGTCTCCGATATACGAGGCATTGTTGTCGATTTCTCCGGGCGAATAGGGAGAACCCGGCCAGTAAGGAATAGTGCAGTTCTCGTGATTCAGAATTTCAGGAATTATTTCATGGTAAATATTGTAATCGGTAGCATGATCAAAGCTTTTTTCTTCAGCCTGTTCAAAAATCCATTGTACTTCATTGTTTCCGCACCATACTATCAGCGAGGGATGAGTCGAGAATTCCCTGATTGCCCATGTAGTATCTTTTTTGAGGTTCTCAACATAACCAGGATGGTTGCCGGGAAACTTAAAACATGCAAAAAGAAAATCATGCCATAGTAAAATGCCTTTTTCATCGCATAGTTCTATTAATTTATCCGGGGCATATTCACCTCCACCCCAAACTCTGAGAATGTTAAAATTCGCCTCTAATGCATGACTGATGAGTTTTTCAATGGTGTTGGAATGGTTTTCTCCATATATCAAATCAGGAGGAACCCAGTTGGCTCCTTTACAAAATATACGTTCATTATTGATTTTGATAATAAAATATTCTCCTTCTGCAGGGTGAGGTGTGCGATCGATTTCTATCTTTCGAACGCTTGTTTTCATTTTTCTCCTGTCGAGTATTTCAGAGGGCGTTTGCAATAAAACTTCCAACGCATACAAGTGCTGTTCTCCAACATTTACCGGCCACCATAATTGTGGGTTATCTAATGTAAACTCCAATTCAAAACAGTTGTTGCGGTCAAGGGCATCAACAGGAAAATCAAATGTTTTATTATCGATATTTACACTGATCGTTCCGTCTTTGGGTATTGTTTCGTTTACCATTACCAGCTTAACAAAAAAACGGGCTTTTGATAAATCGTCATTTAGTTCATGAAATACAGATACCTGGTCTATTTTATTTTCTTTAACAATTTCAAGCTCCACATCTCCTTTTATACCAACATTGATTAAAATTGGGTTCCAATCCCATCCAAACTGGTATAAAGGTTTTCGCATCCACTGACTTTTGGTTAACGAACCTGCAATCATATTTTGATACCGTTGTCCCTCCTTTTCGGCAGTATCATAAATCCCACTTTCCAAACCAACAACAATTTTATTTTCACCTTCTACCAAATAATCAGAAATCTCTGTACGGCAAGGTACGTGAACATTTTCATGTATCGCAATTAGTTGATTATTAAAGTAAATATGCGCTTTATAATCAAGCTTTTTAAAAACCAGGTAGATCTTCTCACCATTGACAACATTTTCCCAAGTAAAGCTTTTTGTGAACTGATAAAACTGTTCTGAAATCCATCTTGCTTTTAAGTGATGGTTTTCTGTGTAAAGGTTATCAATGATACCTTTATCCATGAAATACATATTCATGTCAACCGGTAGATCAATGTCTAGGTATCGTCCCGGATCATTCTCAGGCGGATACTGATAAAAATCTTCTTTAATTCTTAATCCATGAACGCCATCTGTCCATGTAACTTTCCAGGAATCATTTAATTTTTTCTTTTCAATCATGTTAATTGTCATTTATAACACCTGCAGAAGAAACATCGATGGGTTTAATGCCCAGTTCCTTTGCCGGTGAGGTTTGTGAAAATGTAACAATGCCGTTTTTAATATTTGGTGTTTTAACCACCGTATTGCCTGCATATCCTAATGCATCCCACCGAAGCTCATCGGTTTTGATTATAATTATATTTGGTCTGGGTTCGGTTGCGAACAAATCAAAAACAAGGGTATATGCAATTACCAGTACAAAAGGGCAATACATTTTTTTCATCGTATTTTTTTTCATTTGGGTTTGTGTTTTTACCATTGTCGAAAAACATTTAGCGTTACCAAATTTTCAGCCACAAAATTGGACAGGAATCGATTAATTGGCAGTTCATTTTTATTGATGCAATAAATGGTAATGATACAAGAAATATATGTGTTTCATATATATATATCAATTGAATATAAAGATTTTCCTGAGAAAGTATTTTATTGCACTATTTTGATATGTCCCTCTTTTTTCAAATCGAATGATCTAATGGGGTGCACTCATATTTTCGGTTCTGAACTTACCTGGAGGCAGCCCGAATCTTTTAGTAAAACTCCTGTAAAAATAATTGATGTTTTCATAACCGGCGGACAGTGCAATCTCAGCGATGTGTTTATTCGAATGCAGCAGTAAGTTGGATGCGTAGGTTAATTGCAAATCTCTAATATAACTGGAGGGCGTTGTATTAAGATACGTTTGAAAAATCCTCGTAACGTGTTCTTGAGATTTACAGGAAAGTTCAATGAGCCTGGAAAGCCCCTGGGTAAAATTCGCAGGTTGATTTATTTCCAATAATAGCTTTTCAAGCCATATGGGTCTGCTTGAGATGATTTGTACTGCATTTCGATCAAAAAAATGTAAAAAAACCTCCACCAGGAGTGATTTAAGTCGTAATCGTATTAATCCTGTGTTATCATGCGGCGTCGTATGAAGTTGTTCCGTTTGATGCAGGATTCTCAGCAATTGTTCATTTTTTAGGGTTATTAATGGTGGGAGAGGAGCTTCTGACAATTTGTTAAACTCAGCGTCGTTTTCAAAGTATTTTTTTAGTAAATCCAGATTCTTTTTAAGAAACGCCAGATTAATTGCATTAAACTCCTGATCGCAGTGTTTTTCAAATTTATGAATATCTCTGGGACGGATAAAAACTATTTGCCCTTTAGAGATTAACATCTTACGATCATTTACAAGATGAAAACACTTCCCTTTTAGCACCAGAAATATTTCGTAAAAGTCATGATCGTGTGTGTAGGGATAAACTTCTTTGAAGTGATGCAGAAATCTGTAGTTTATTTCACTGACGGGGTCAACATGAAATATACCCCTAATCGTATGTTCGCTTCTCAACTGAGGGATGAAATTATTCTGATCTTTTCTCATGTTCCTCCTGTTTCAAAAAAGTATCATTTCCCAAAAATATAAAGGATATTGAAAACTAAGTTATTCGGTGATAAAATATGTTTTCACATTTTATATTTTTTTACGCTCGAGTCGCTTGGGCTTTTACTTTTTTGCTTCAGGTCAAAAAGCAAATAACTACAGCTTTTGCACGATAACATAATACGGGCCAAATTGATCACCATCTTCCAGGATGAATGAAGCCTGAAGTTTTAAGTCACCCTGCAAAATGTCAACCATAAAAGAAATGGAGGCATCATTCGGGTTCACATCTTTTTCCATTACCTTTTCTCCAATCCGGATTTGTGCACGTTTAACAGGCATGGCAACTCCATCCGGAATTACTACCGGCATGATTTTTCCATTTTGTGAGGACTGATAAATATCACTTGATTGTTTACTGATGTATGGTGCAGTAATCGGAAGGTCAAGCTCCTCAGGCCATCTCCTTAAGGTAATACGATACTTCCCGGCAGCTTCTGCCTCCAGTGGCCACTCTCCCATACAGCTATACCCACTTAGCACATGAGATTGATCCCAGGGACTACCCCACTTACAACCATCAGGGTGAGGGGACCAGTCTTGTGCAAAAAGATGGACAACAGGCTCATTTCCCGAACCTATGACTGCTCGTTCGTAAACACTATCATTTACTGAAAGATCATCCCAAAGAACTTCGTATTCATGCCTTAACTCATGAACGATGGTGGGAAATTGTGCGGAGCAATCGATTTCTTGTCCGGGATCCTCAATGATGTTATATAATTCCTTTCCGTTAATTAACCTCCAGGTATCGGTCATCATGCAACTCTGTCTCCACTTTTCCGGATATTTTATGCGTTGTGATTCCATTAGAAGCGTTCTTGACAAGGGATTCTCCCCCTGGTTATAAAGCACAGGTTTCAGGCTAATTCCATCAAATTTCAGATCTTCGTCCTGCTTTAAATCACAAAGATCAATAAGAGTAGGCAACAGATCAAAATGAGCTGAAAGATATTTTTCATCCCTTCCATCTTTTAAATTCCCGGCCGGCCAGTGAAAAAAGCAGGGAACTCTATGACCGCCTTCATATTCAGAGCCTTTAAACCCTCTCATTCCGGCATTGTAGCCAACCGGATTTCCATGTTCATCCCTGACCATGGCACCGGATGTGCCATTATCGGTTAAGAAAATCAGAATCGTATTTTCGCTCAATCCATTCTTTTCTAAATATTGGCGTAGCCTGCCAAGGTTCTGGTCAGCTTTATTTATGGAGGCATAAAAATACGCCAGTTCGAAATGTTCATCGGCTATTTTACCCCGGTATTCCTCCGCCCATTCTTTTTTAATATTCCAGGGACTGTGGGGAACATTTGTTGCAAGATAGATAAAAAAGGGATTTTCTTTATTCCTGTCGATGAACTTCATGGCTTCGTTGAAATAAATATCGGTTGAGAACCCTTCGAATTTTTCCCATTTTCCATTCCGAAGGTAGGTATCGTTCATTTTATCATTTCCCCAATAATCATTCGCAGTGCCAGTTCCTCCATCACCATGCCCTACCCAGTAATCAAACCCCCGGTCAATGGGCCGGTAAGGATATGTACCACCGAGATGCCATTTGCCAAAATGTCCTGTTTTATATCCAGATTGCTTGAAGATTTCAGCCATAGTAGTTTTTTCTTTTCTCAGAACATTTCTTCCAATTATTGTGTGCCACACTCCTGCACGATGGGAATATTGCCCTGACATCAACGCTGCTCTTGTTGGGGAACAGGTTGGGTCAACATGAAAATTGGTAAGCCGGATGCTTTCATCATGGAGTTTGTCCATGTTCGGGGTCTGAATAATTGGATTTCCATGGCAGGCCAGGTCACCATACCCCTGATCATCGGTAATCAGGATGATTACGTTGGGTTTTTCATTTAATTGTTTCTCGTTGCATGACCATAATGCAAGTAAAAAAAGAATCCAGGGTAATTTTAAAAGAAATTGAAACGCATTCATACACAAGGTATTTATTGATTGATCCAAATGGAACACCTCTTCCATGTTGGCCCACCATTCACCTTCTTTTCGGGTTTCAACCGGTTGTTGCATGGGTTCCATAATTGCCCACCACTCCTGAGTTTTTGGATCGGCTGCCATTTTAGCCATATCGGCGTCAAAATCATTGCCTACATATTCAAAATAGGCGAACAACAAATTATCCTTATAAAAAATAGAATAGTTTCGGATGTTACATTTCGTAATCATGTCAAGAATTTCGGGCCAAACAGACGCATGATATTTTTTATATTCTTCGAGATGTTCGGGTTTCACTCCAATTATTTGTCCAAATCTTTTCATCTTTCGATTTTTTAATTCGTTAAAAAAGAGCCATTTCGTATATACCTGGAACATCATCGAAGGCTTTTAGTACCAGTCGTATTTTGCTTAATTTCTGTTCAGAAAATGAAACCTTTAACTGCGGACCAATTTCCCTTCCTTTATAAAATGTATTCCACGCTCCATCTTCGTAATACTGAAGTTCAAACGAATGAATATTGTTGCCCCACTCATATAAAACGGCGTTTGATACAGGTTGCTCTGTTTTCAAATCAATCTCTAACCAGGGCACATCATCGCCTTCCGCCGGATGCCAGAAATCACCCGACCAATCACCATTAACCACCGATTGAGCATCGATAAAAAGATGAACTTTGCGGGTTGACCAGTGCGGTTTGTTATTGGACGAAGCAACTACAGGTTTTTTATAAACCATCGATTTCGGCTTTACCTCCCGCGGTTCTAAGCCCATTACATTGCCTGTGTATTCAAGCTGAATTACCGTGTTTATCGGTTGTAATGATTCCGTGTTTAAATTAATAACAATTTCCCCATTTATAGTTTTGAAATTCAGGGATTCTCCGCCCATAACAGAACAGTTTTCCAGTTCCACTCCGATATCAGGAATAGTGAGATTTATTGTGCCCTCCGGCCAGTTGAGCAAATGAAGAAAAATCTTATTCTCTTTTCGTGTACTGACTCCCCAATCCGTTGGTTTAAACGGGCCGCCGCGTGTTTCATAAACCGATTCGCCGTATTTACCAAGCCACGTTCCCATCTCTTTTAATCGTGCAACTTGTTCAGGTTCAATCATCCCATCAGGTCGCGGACCAACGTTGAACAGTAAATTCCCATCCCCACCAACGGTACGAATTAAATTGTGGAGGCATTGTTCCAGCGATTTCACATCTTCATTCGGCTTATATGCCCATTGACGTCCAATGGTCATACATGTTTCCCACGGGCGCTTGTTATTAAATTCCCCCAGTCTTTGTTCGGGTGTATTAAAATCACCCGGGGCCCCGCTTCGGTCATTTACCATTATACCTGGCTGCACTTCCCTGATATGTTCGATAACACCTTGTCCGCGAATCGAATCAAATCGTTGGGGAACATCGTACCACATTACCAGCAGTGGACCGTAATTCCGGATGAGTTCAACCGACTGGTTTTTAAGGTACTCAGTATAACGATCAAGATTATATTCTTCCCGTTCAACAAACCTGACATCCGGATCATTGCTACTTGTCATTGGAAAATCAGGATGGTGCCAGTCGCAGGTGGAATAGTACGTTCCAAAAGCAATTCCTTGTTTTTTGCATGCTTCGGATAGTTCTTTAACCACATCCCGTCCAAAAGGTGAATTCATGATGTTGTAATCGGTATATTTTGTATCCCATAAACAGAATCCATCATGATGTTTTGTTGTGAGTACCATGTATTTCATACCTGCTGCTTTGGCTACCGAAACCCATTCATCGGCATTAAAATCCACAGGATTGAATCGCAAATATAAACTGTCGTATTCTTCTATTGATAGTTCACGTCCTCTCGACCAACCAATCTCTGTCCCATTTAACGATACCGGCCCCCAGTGGATAAACATACCAAACCGGGCATCTTTCCACCATTCCAGTTTTTCATTAAAATCCTCAGAAAAAGGAACGGTTATTTCATCTTCCGGTGGGTTACTGCATGAAAAAAAAACAAGAGAAACAACCGCGATTATAACAGGCATTATACATTTTAAGATAATTTTTTTAAGATCCATGGTATTATATTTTATATTCATTAATAGCTTCGTACATGGCTACTATGTTTTGCGGCGGTACATCCGGTAAAATATTGTGGACTGTATTAAATACAAATCCACCCCCTTTTGAAAAAATATCCAGCCGTTCTGTTACCTGCGCTTTTACCTGCTCCGGAGTACCATTATTCAGCGTGCCGACCGTTTCAATCCCGCCGCCCCAGAATGTGCAATCCGTTCCGAATTCTTTCTTTAGAAAATCCGGGGACATTTGATATGCATTGGTTTGCACCGGGTTAAATATTTCAATACCAGCATCGATTAGATCAGGCATGAGCATTGAGATGGAACCACAGGAATGGATAAACGTATGCATCTTGCTGTTTTTTTTCACATAGTCGCATAGAATTTTATGGCGGGGTTTAAACAGCGTGCGATAAGAATCTACATCCATAAACGGCCCGGAGGTCATTCCAAGATCATCGCCAAAGCGGATAATATCAACAATGTCGCCTACTGAATGGCATACCTTCTCAAGGGTTGCCAGATGTCTTTTCAATAATTCATCAAGTAGTTTTTCAACATTGTACTGATCACACATGATATCCATCAAAAAATTGTCCATTCTGCGCAGAAAGGTACCCCATTCAAACAGGTTGCAGCCACAAACAACGAGAAGTGCTTTGTCTGTTTTTTTACGCAGGGTCAATGTTTTTTCTCTAAGGGTTTCCCAGAAGCCTTCATCAGATGCATGGTCCCATGGACTGTGCACATCACGGGCCCACATGATTCGACCCATTTCTTCATCGAGGGAATTATAATTTGCAGGATAACCATCAATGTAAGGAAAATAGGTTTGATCAAAAAAGGTTGCACCAATTGGCATGCGCGACAGCATAGTTTTCCCATCATCATCATAGGTGGCATATGAACCATCGCTCAGCTTTACCGGATTAAACCATTTGGGATACAAAGCCGAATCACCATTGGCAAGTGTTGTAGGCTTCCAGTCGGATGCATTTTCATTAAACTCCCGGCCAATATCGAGCACATCCACGCCAAATTTATCCAGAATCTTCATATCTGGTTGGGCTAGTTGCTGAACTACATCATAAATCTGCACGGGAAGTTCAGGCATCTCAATATGTTTCACTAAATTACTATACGCAATAGCTGATATACCAGAACTGGGAGTAGCGCCCAAATCAACCGGAATTTTATCAGGCGTTTGATGGTTTATTGCGGCTAAAATTCTTTCTCGTGAGGTACTTATTTTTGTATTCATTTTTTTGTTTTTTACCAATTAAAATCTCACAATGGTGTTGATAGGCAACGTTTATTTTATGTGCTGTATCCTACCATTTCTTAATGGCTTAAGGTGATTATACGTATTTTTAGATGGAACCACTTATTCCTATCATAAATGATGCAGTGATAAGAATCAGCAGCGACACAATCATAATAATATAAATACGGGTAGATACCCCTTTCCACTCGCCACGTATGAGGCCCCAAACGGAAGCAAAACCAATGGTCAGTGCGATTAAAATTCCCCAGGAGGTAAATGTGAAAGGGCCCATTTTACTTTTTCCCATGCCATAAAAAATAAATTGACTGAACCATAATAATCCGGCTAACAATCCAAAGGCATAATTTCTGTATAGTGTTCGCATTGTTGCTGCTATAACAAAGTTCTGCAGCGAATTATTTTTTACTCCAAGGTAAAGACACCAAATAACTGTCGTAATAAAGGTACCCAAAAGGATAATTAGAAAAACGGGCATCATAGAAAAAAGGGGATTCGTTCCCTGTCCCTCAGTTATTTTGGCAAGAGGCAGTCCCTGTTCAAAGCCAAGTGCCATGGCTGAGCCCGTAATGCCAACCAATAGAGCTGCCAAAACTCCTTTGACCAGGTTGTATTCTTCCACGCTTTTTTGTTTATTCTCACTGGTCAGTGCTCTGTCTTTAGCAATTCCTCCCCAGGCAGAAAATGCAATACCCACCGCCGCAACCATGACCCCTAAAAGCAATAAATTCCCACCTGAAGCTTCTATCATTAATTTCAGGCGGCCATCAATTAATGGAGGAATGAGAGTTCCAATGGCAAGCATCAAACCAAGAGATAAAGCATATCCTAAGGACAAACCGAGATACCTGAGTGAAAGCCCAAACGAAAGATTTCCGATTCCGTAAACCGCTCCCAGCAAAAAAACAGTAATTAAAACGCCAGATGGTGTTTCCTGTATTGCATGAAGCCAGTTGGGAACAAACAGGATACATGCAAACAGCGGAAAAAGGATATATCCTCCAAAACTATAAATCAACCAATATGTTTCCCACTGCCATCCCTTTATTTTTCCGAAGGGCACAGCAAAACTTCCTGCAGAAAAAGCGCCTACGGCAATTAAAGAAATTCCGAATAGAATGTATAGTTCCAATGTAGAAGAGTTAATAATTCATTGCAGTCAAAATTAAGACAGTATACATCAAAATTATTGCACCAAAACGATTTCTTATTGCACAAATACGATTTCCTGTGAAAAAATTATATTTGCAACATGCGAATATCTAATTGATAAATTCATTAATTATGAACCGTATGCATATAGAAAAAATTGGAAAATCCATTAGTTTTCAATTAAAAAACATTGCATTTTCAAGATTTACATCCGATTCAGAATACAACAATGTCATCAGTCCTTTTTCACGACTCTATTTTATCACAGAAGGGAATGGACATCTGTTTCTTGATGGGGTAAGAATAGAACTTGAACCTGATTACCTGTATTTAATTCCAAGTTTTTCTCCGTGCTCTTATTTTTTTGGAAAAGAACTGGCACATATTTATATTCATTTTAGCATGGAAATGCCATCGGGACTAAATATTTACAACCTTTATCATGTTCTGCCCAAAATCAAAGCAGAACCGGATGATTTATTGCTTTTTCAAAAATGTCTTCACCTCAATCCCGGGTATGAATTACCGCACCATGACCCAAAGATTTATCAGTCAAAACCCTGGATAATGAAAGAAATAAAATATTCCTCCATGGCCCATTACCTTGAAACAACAGCAATTATTGCACAACTTTGTTCGCGATTTATTAAAGAAGAACTGACAAGCAATATCAGCAAAATTGCAAATCGTAACTTTCAAAATGTTTTAAAATATATTCAAAAAAATATGGCACGTGAGATTTCAGTCAAAGAAATGGCTGAACTTTTCTTTACTTCTCAAGATCATTTTTCGCGCGTGTTTAAATCCATCACCGGAATGCCTCCCAGCGAATACATCATTCGAAATCGATTGGAGAGAGCGAAATTACTCTTGTTAACGACCAACTATTCATTGACTGAAATTATTCAGCATACCGGATTTAAAACTACCCCGTATTTTTGCCGGATGTTTAAAAAATATACATCATTTACCCCAGAAGCGTTTCGTAAAAGCAGGGGTGTGATATGAGTCTGTCCAAACCTTGCCCTATTGGTTCCATTGGGCCCTTCAATGCTATGTCGCAGCCTGGCTGGAGCGATTAGGGGATCATGAATTCATTCAGGTGATAGAATTACAGATGAGCATGTAGAACCAAAGTATGTATAATACCTACTCAGGTTACTATCAGCAAATTTTATTGAAAATAGATAAATAAGTATTTTTTATGAATCGATAAGATTAAAAAATATTATGCAAACACTTATTCCGAATACATTTATTCGCGAATGGGTATCAGTTTGATATTCATAAAATTAGCAATGGTATTTGTTAAACTATGCCCTGCATATACCTTTAAAACACCGGTTGTATTCTCTTCAATTGTTATTTGGCCTAAATCTGCAGAAATAGGTTCGTACCAATTGGATCCTTTTGTGATTTTATGTTTGATTTGTTTATTGAGATATTTTAAGTGAATATCAGAATCCTCACTAAGCTCATTTGCCCCGTACGTAATTTCTATTTTATATTTTCCTGATTTTATTGAACGAGTATCCCATTCAAGGGCACCTCCGGAATTCCATTCTTTCATTTCATATCTTCTGTTTTCACCCCACCGGTTATTAAATCCATATTCTGCATTGCCTGACAACTTTGCTTCTGCGGGTGTAAAAACTGCTGTATTAAAAGGATCAACGAGTATCGGCAAAGTTTGAGGCTCAAGGTCTCCAGAATACTCAATTACCAGGGTATTGACTACATTGTTAAGCAATTTTGGATCAATGCGTGCTGGTTTTAAATCGATTCGAATATCATTCGTTTTATTTTGGTTAAATGAGAGCGGGTTTTTTTCTTTGTCACTTAAAAAATAGATATTTTTCACCTGTGCATTAAATTCTCCAAGTACCAATTCGCTGGTTTCAGGCCACTCAAAGAGATGTAAAAAGACTTTGCCCGGTTTTGCTGTGCATGAAGCTTTCCCATAAAAAACATTTTTTAGTGGACTGCCCGTTGTCCCATAAATGCTTTCCCCGTTTTCGGATAGCCATTTCCCTGCCGTTTTCAAAACAAGGACTGAATTCGATGGAATCTTTCCTCTTCCATCCGGTCCAACGTTTAGCAGGTAATTACCACCCATGCTTGCATTTTTTATCAGGTTCTTAACTACTGTCTCCGGGGATTTCCAATCGTTATCATAGTATTTATAGCCCCAGGTACCATTCAATGTCATGCAGGTTTCAAAATCGAGATCGAGGTTTTTGGGAATGTACTGTTCCGGCGTGTAATAATCGCCCATAACCAGCTTTCGGTCCATGTGCTCGTTACTTATCCGGTCGTTGATAATGCAGTCGGGCTTGATTTCCCGAACCGCTTTCAATATTTTGAAACTGGTTTCTTCAGAAATATCTGTTGGTACATCAAACCACATGATTTCAGGGGAATATTTTACAACCAGTTCTTTGATCTGAGGAATGCTCTTTTCCTTGTAATATATTTCTGGATTTTTTTTTCCTGATCAGGGAAATCCCATGTATTATCAAGTCCTTTGGCATTTGGTTCATGCCAGTCCCAATTGTGGGAATAATAAAAGCCTAATTTAAGTCCGTATTTATCGCAGGCTTTTCTTAGCTCCATTATAGGATCCCTCTTAAAGGGAGTGTAATCTGTGATATTATAATTAGTTACATCCGAATCATACATTGCAAATCCATCACAATGTTTTGCTGTAATTACAATATATTTCATTCCGGCATCCTTCGCAATTTTCACCCATTCGTCCGCGTCAAACTGTACCGGGTTAAATTGCTTTGCAACTTTTTCGTATTCATTTACCGGAATTTTACCATGATACATGATCCATTCACCGGGGCCATCAATTCTTTTCCCCTTCCACTCGCCGGCTAAATCAGCATAAACTCCCCAATGGATAAACATGCCATAACGTGCATCGCGCCACCATGAAACACGTTCTTCCCTGTTTTTGGTTAATTGTTCAATTTCATCAGGCGATTGTCCAAAGACAGTTCCTCCTAATTGGCAAAGCATACATAAAACGAACATACCTATGGCATAAAATCTCATTCTGAACATACGCGTTTTTTTTAAGTTAAAAATTACAACAAATTTAATGGATGAAGCCAGGATAGTTATGACCAATTCGGATGTATTATTGTACAAATCCGTGATCCAATGAGTGGTTAGAATTACATTGTTTATGAACCTATAAATTTACTTTGGTTAACATTTGATGTAACTCCTGCGCCCAAAAAAATTCTCACACTGCACCAAATAAATGCTTCCCACATGCTTACAAAGTTGAAAAAGCCATCTACATCCATTTGTATACGTTTACCATATCCATTAATTTTATGCAAAAACAAAATGGTACAAGTCCGATTGCTCAATGCTGAAGAATGTACGGTTTCAGAAGACTGGGATTACCCGGATATTATAAGTCCGTATTACCGAATTTATTTTGTAACAAAAGGCAAAGCAGCTATTTTTAACAATAGTTCATGGCATGAGCTAGAACCGGGATCTATATACTTTATTCCAGCCTTTACAAGGAATAGTTATTTTTGTAAAACCTATTTTGAGCATGTTTATATCCATTTCACCATTGAGAACGAGAATGATTTCACAATATTTTCTAATGACAATCAAATAAAAAGCGTAAAATATTCCAAAGCCGATTTATGGCTTGCCCGGCGACTTCTGGAACTTAATCCGAATAAACAATTAAAAAACTATGAACCCAGAACCTATAACAACTTACATGAAACTACAACAAATCCCTTTGAAAATGTTGCCATTCACCTTGAAACACAGGGGATTCTTTTACAGTTAATTTCACGGTTTATTTCCGAATACTTTTTTAAAAAAGCAAATACACTGCCAATGAAATTTGTATTAATTCTTCGCTTTATTCAACAAAATTTGGATAAAAAAATTACCGTAGGGATGCTTGCAAAACAAATATGCCTTTCTCCTGACTATTTTTCAAAATTGTTTGTAGAATATTTAAAAATCGGTCCCATTGAATACATCAATAAAAAAAGGATTGAAAAAGCCCAATTGCTATTAATAACCACCTTACATTCGATAAAACAAATTGGTTACACCTGTGGGTATGAAAACATGGCCTATTTTCACAGACAATTTAAGATGGAATGTAAACTTACACCCAAGAAATTCCGGGAAGTTCACCGAAGAATTTAATGAACTACCCCGCTGCAAGCAGACAGGGTATCAGAAGAGACGCAACTGCGTAGCTTTGTGCAACTTTTTGTACTCCTTCTCAACACCTTGTTCTCTTACATATTTTCATATAACACTCTCATCTGCATGTTTTCCTGCTGTACTAACATAGTAACCATCTGTCCAAAACTCTCCATCCCAAAGATGCTTCTTAACCTCAGGATGTTGACGAAATATTTCTCTTGCTGTTATACTTTTTAACATCTTAATTATCTGTGTTGGACTTTTTGTTGATACTGATTGTAATAAAAAATGGACATGATCTTTATCTGTTCCTATTTCAAGAAAATATACTTAGAATGAAATGAATGTATACAAATCCTGAAAGCCGCAACAAAAAAAATATCAATGCATTGCAGCTTGTTCTCCATAGTAACTTCCGTAGCTTGTAATACAGAATGAGAGAATTAATGTTACCAGACCAATGATCAACACCAGGTTTGTTTTTGAGCTTACACTTTTCCATTCTTTCATTATCACCCCAACCATGTAGCTGAAAAATATAAGCATAGACATGTGCAAAACCCAGCTTGCAAACTGAAAAGATCCCATTTTAACATGTCCAAGACCGTAAAAGAAGAATTGAAAACACCACATTGAACCAGCCAAAGACGACCATAACCAATTGCGTGCTATTATTTTACCTGACAACCCATTCTTTGCCTGAAACTCCCTTAAAGTCTTCTGCCTGATTCCGGCAATTATAAACCAAATAAAATTTACCAAAAAACAACCCGACGTGGATACAATTAGTTTAGCGTTACCTTCAAAATGACCTGCACCATTTTTTGCTGCCAGATCTGAGATTGGTTGTCCGTATTCTAATGAAAGGTTAAATACACCCGACAAAACTCCGGCAATAATGGTTAATATGAGGCCAAACGCCATATTGAAACCGGCTTTGTTTAATTTGGCAATATTAAGGTCCTTTTCTTTCATAAAGCCTGCCATTCCACAAATCACCACTCCAATTATAGATAGAGTCATCCCGAGCAATACAATCTTTCCTCCTGGTTTAATAAAAAAATTTCCTAATCCTCCAAAAATCATTAAAGGCAATAGTGTACCTAATACAGCAGAAATACCAATTGCAAGCGTATATGTAAGTGAATAGCCGATATGATTGATGGCTTTCCCGAATGACATTCCGCCAAATCCATAGGCTCCACCAAGCAAAAATGCCAGCCAAAATGATTTGGTAGGAGCCGATGCCAATACTCCAAAAAAGTCAGGTACAGTTAACCAGCCAATGACAGCGGGTACAATCAACCAGGCAAAAAGAGCCTGGGCAAGCCAAAAGGTTCCCCAGGACCAATTTTTTGTTTTTGTGCTTGGTAAGTAACATGTTGAAGCCGAGATTCCTCCCAAAGCATGAAGCCCGGTTCCGACAATAGGATTTGGTGTAATCATTTTAATGGATTTATTGAATAATTAAAATTCATCATACACGATACTACCACGGCGCACTTTGAATATGGAGTTGAATTATTCGTCCAAATCTTTCTCACGTTACTATAGTTTTAAGTTGTTAAATATTGCTTCAACATTTACCGGAGGAATATCGGGTAATATAGCTTCATGGCTGGGAGAAATTACAAGTCCGGTAGGGAACAGTTCTTTTAGTTGCTGTATTTTTTTTGCAACTTCTTCAGGTTTTCCGTTTACAAGCAATTCCTGTGCATCAACCCCGCCACAAAATGCAACCTTATCTCCAAAATTATCTTTAAGTTTAGCAGGCTCCATATCTTTGGCCAGTGCCTGTATGGGATGAACAACGTCTACTCCCATTTCAATCAAATCTGTAATTACCGGAAAGATGGAACCGCAGGAATGATACACTACTTTAAGGTTGTAACTTTTTGCTTGCTGAATAAGCATTTTAACGGAAGGAAAAACCAGTTGTCGCAACAATTCCGGGTCAACCATCAATCCGGTTTGACTTCCAAAATCATTACCCAACAAAACAGCATCAAGCTCTCCTTTGGTTGCTTCATAAAAGATTTCGTTCGCCCGGAGATAGAATTCTGTAATTTTATGTAAAACGGCTAAGAACATATCCGGTTCTGCCAGCATTTTCATCAGGGCTGATTCCATTCCGAACGCTGCACATGCATCTTGAAAATTTGCGGACCACATAATCCCCATTTTTGCATAATCCGAGGAGATTTCATTTACCAGGTCGCGACTTTTTTTCCGCTGCAGATACTTTTCAGGATCGGGCCAGTTGAATTCATTCACCCGTTCAGGATCCGAAAAATCTTCGAAAAATCCCGGTGCAGTAAGCGTTCGCTCGTCATAGTTTTGTTTTTGGCTTTTTTTTCTAAAATCAAATGCACATGCAATATGATTACCAGCAGGAGATTCGTAAGGTACTTCAATTGCGTGCACATCATCTCCTAACTTTTCTTTTAAATCATAGACAGAACCTACCTTAAAATGTGCAAAAAGTCCGGGAAGCGCGTCTGATGCCGGCAAACCTAACCAACTGGCGGGTTTATCGACCGGTTTTCGGGCTATGGTTGCAAAAAAGCGTTGTTTATGTGTCATTCTTTTTTATAACAAAAATAGATAGATAATCTGCCGGGTTATTGTATCATTTCGTTGAAGGAATGTACAAATCAGTGGTTTATTGCAAAAGGTAATCAGCGTGTTGGAAAAACCCCATGAATTAATAAGGATAAATACTGTCCAAATGAAGTGATTGTTTCCATTTGGCATTGATTTATCTTCAAAAGGTTTATTCCAAAGGGAGCGTGCTAAAGACCAATATTATCGGTTTATCATAAACTTTGAAGCACCGTTGTATGCATTTGATCTTATTTTCAGAATGTATAGTCCATTTTTAACATCATCAACGTTAAGCTTTAATAACCCGGTAACTGATGAGATATGGCTTACAGATTTCACACACCTCCCGGATACTGTCCATATTTCCGTCGTGATCTGCTTTTTTGACAAACTGGAAGCTAATTTCACGTGAAGCAGATCATTCACCGGATTTGGAAATACCATAACATTCCCCTGTCGTTTTTTATCGAAATCCATTTTTTCAATACCAGCCGGCCATGGTTGTACACGAAAA
>Ga0207419_1001260_pt1 | contig 19583 bp, 16 predicted proteins | sample ElkSloMetagenome_4_FD_184723 | JGI IMG/M metagenome (GOLD analysis project Ga0207419, IMG submission 184723) | Hot spring microbial communities from Elkhorn Slough, Monterey Bay, USA - MD2A (version 2) | ecosystem: Environmental > Aquatic > Marine > Intertidal zone > Estuary: Microbial mat ...
GTCAATGTACTTATTTTATTCTTTTTGTTTCGCCCGAAAGCGGGTGCAAATGTATAACCTTTTTCCTTTTTGACAATAACTTTTTTTGAAAAAAAATGAAAAAATTTTAATTTTAGTATTATATTTCTGTATTTCAACAACTTAAGAATATAAAAATTTTATCTATTTATTTATATTTTGCTGTATTTAATAAAAATTTATTTTTGCAGAGTATGATTGAAGAGAAGAAAACCTCTATTGAGGACAAAATCGAAGCGCTAAATGCTAAATATCTAAAACTTCCTTTAGATGAGAGAATAAAGGAAATATACAAGGACTTTGAATCTGAGGATATGATTCTGACCTCTTCTTTCGCTGCAAACTCATCTTTTCTTCTTCATTTGTATAGCTCGAATGCCCCTGTCAAGCCGAGAGTATATTTTATAGATACTTTTTATCATTTTGAAGAAACCCTCGAATACAAAAACTGGCTATCTAAAAAATATAATCTTGAGGTCTATGAGATAATTCCTGATTATGAGGAGCATTTGTACACCAGAGATCGTAAATTATGGAAAAACAATCCCGACCTTTGTTGTAACATTAATAAAGTCAGACCTATTATTAGAATAAAAAAGAATTTTAAATTATGGTCTTCCGGTTTGATGAGATCCCAGAATGAACATCGAAAAAATTTAAATATTTTTGAATATAAAGATGACTTGATAAGATTCTATCCCATTATAGATGTAACCTTGAATGAAAGGCAAAAATATATTGAGAAAAATAATTTGGATTACAACCCGCTGGTTTATCAAGGATATAATTCCATAGGCTGCAGCCACTGCACGAAAAAGGGAAAAGAAAGAGAAGGTAGATGGGTCGGACTTGCCAAAACAGAATGCGGTCTACATATATAATTAAGAACAACTCATGAAAAAACTAAATATACATCAAATACTTTCTACAGGTAAAATCACACAGGAATATGAAATAAATGCCTGGGTCAAAGCTTTTAGAAATAACAGGTTCCTATCTCTAAATGACGGTTCCTGTTTAGCTAATTTACAATGCGTTATCAATCCTGACGATTACGAAATTGAATTTCTCAAAAAGGTAACCATTGGTTGCTCTGTAAATGTTAAAGGTACTTTGGCGGAAAGCCAGGGAAAAGGTCAGGCTGTAGAAATAAATGTAGAAAATATTTCTGTTTTAGGGCATGCAGATAGTAGTGATGTAAGGAAAACAATTTTATCTCCTAAAAAACATTCTTTAGAAAAATTAAGAGAGCAGGCTCATCTGCGAGTAAGGACAAATACTTTTGGTGCAGTTATGAGATTAAGATCTAAATTATCATTCGCTGTGCATGAATATTTCCAGAAAAATGATTTTCAATACGTAACTACACCAATAATAACTAATTCAGACGCAGAAGGTGCCGGAGAGGCCTTTACAGTGACTAATTTAGATTTAAAATCTATCCCAAAAAATAAGGATGGTGAAATAGACTTTAAAAAAGATTTTTTTGGGAAACAGGCTAATCTTACTGTGAGTGGTCAGCTTGAGGCAGAAACTTATGCTCTAGGCTTGGGTAAGGTTTATACTTTTGGACCAACTTTTAGAGCAGAGAATTCAAATACAACAAGGCATTTGTCTGAGTTTTGGATGATAGAGCCTGAAGCGGCTTTTTGCGATTTGGAGGGCAATATGGATTTAGCTCAAGAATTCATTACCTATGTAATTGATCATGCACTTAAAAATTGCAGAGAAGATCTGGAATTTTTAGAGGAAAGACTTTTAAAGGAAGAGGCTTCCTTACCAAAAGATAAAAGATCAGAATTAAAACTAATTGAAAAATTAGAATTTGTTGTCAATAATCAATTCAAAAGAGTAAGCTATACTGAAGCAATAGAAATTCTAAAAAATTCAAAACCCAATAAAAAGAAGAAATTCAATTTTCTAATTGAAGAATGGGGTGCAGATTTGCAAAGTGAACATGAACGCTTTTTAGTTGAAAAACATTTCAAATGCCCTGTAATTTTATATGATTATCCAGCTGATATTAAGGCGTTTTACATGAGGCTCAACGAAGACAACAAAACCGTTCGAGCTATGGATGTTTTATTTCCGGGAATTGGGGAAATTGTTGGAGGATCTCAGCGGGAAGAAAGACTAGATGTTTTATCTGAAAAAATGGATAAGCTTAAAATAAACAAGGAGGAGCTTTGGTGGTACTTGGATACCAGAAGATTTGGCACATGTGAGCACAGTGGCTTCGGACTTGGATTTGAAAGGTTGGTCCAATTTGTTACTGGTATGTCTAATATCAGAGATGTGATTCCTTACCCAAGAACCCCGAAAAATCTAGACTTTTAAAAACACCTTTTTCAATAAATTTAAAAAAAGCATATTATAAGATATGCTTTTTTTGTATTTTTATGTAAAATACCAAAGATGCTAAAGCAAAAGCTTTCACAGAAATTATCTCAAAGACTATCACCTCAGCAGATACAATTGATGAAACTAATTCAATTACCTACTTTGGCTTTTGAACAAAAAATCCAACAGGAATTAGAAGAAAACCCTGCATTGGAAAGTGGTAATGATAAAGATGAAAGTTTTGAAGATCAGAATTCCGGACAGGAGGAAGAACACGATGTAATTGAAACGGATTTTGACGTCGATGAATACCTAAGTGATGATGAAATACCTAATTATAAAACCTACTCAAATAATTATAGTGCTGATGATGATGACAACAAAGTTCCTTACGCAGCTGGCAAATCATTTTCAGAATATTTAAAAGGCCAATTGCATAGTTTTAGACTTAGTGAAGAAGAAGAGATTATTGCAGAATTCATAATTGGAAGTTTAGATAATTCAGGATATTTAAGAAGAAAGGAAGAAGATATAATAGATGACTTAGCCTTTACACAGAGCTTATACACTAGTAAAAGTAAAGTCGAGAAAGTCCTGAAGTTATTACAAAGTCTGGATCCTGCTGGAATTGGTGCCAGAAGCTTGAGGGAATGTTTATTGATTCAATTGAAAAGAAAAGAGCAAAATAAAGAAAATGAAACTGCTTTAAATATTATTGAATATGCCTTTGAAATGTTTTCAAAGAAACATTATGAAAAATTAAAACATAAATTTAAAATTTCTGAAGAAGAATTAAAATCAGCTATTGAACAGATAGAGCACCTTAATCCTAAACCTGGCGCTTCATATTCTTCTAGTAATAGAACAGTTGACCAAATTACACCAGATTTCACAATTAAAGTTAAAGATGGCGAACTAGAATTAACTTTAAATTCCAGAAATGCTCCACAGATGCATATTTCCAGAGACTATAACAATATGCTGAAAGGATATAAAGAAAATGCCTTAAAAAGTAAAGAACAAAAAAAAGCCTTACTATTTATCAAACAAAAACTAGATTCTGCTAAATGGTTTATTGATGCTATTAAACAAAGACAGAATACATTGATATCAACTATGAGCTGCATCATAGAAATTCAGAAAGAATATTTCCTGACAGGTGATGAAAAAAATCTTAAGCCGATGATCTTAAAAGATGTTGCAGAAAAGATTGATATGGATATTAGTACCGTTTCTAGGGTTGCTAACAGCAAATATGTGGATACGCCCTACGGAATAATTTTAATTAAAGACTTTTTTTCTGAATCTATGAAAAATGACGAGGGTGATGATGTGTCAACTAGAGAAATCAAAAATATTCTCCAAAATATTATTGATAATGAAAACAAGAAAAAGCCCTACACCGATACAAAATTAGTTGATGAGCTAAAAGAAAAGGGCTATCCTATTGCCAGAAGAACCGTAGCAAAATATAGAGAGGTTTTAGGTATACCGGTAGCAAGACTCCGCAAAGAAATATGATCAATTCTTTTTTAAAGTTAGGTACTTATTTCCTTCATCCCATATGGCTTTCAACTTACGCTATAATATTCTATTTCAGCTATTCAGGTTTTTTGTACACTTATGAAAATATGATAGCTAAAGTATTTGCTATTATAATTCTGACAGTTATTCTTCCAATATTATTTTTAATTCTTTTAAAACCTTTAAAAATAATAAGTAGTTTTCATCTTCATTCAATTAAAGAGCGAAGGATTCCGCTTTTGTTTTTTACATCTATAACAGCTTTTATTTTAAACTTCATATTTGACCCTACTGAGTATCGAGTGCCTTTTTATTTCTTTTCAGGAGTTTTTTTTTCAGGTATGACCTGCATTATACTGTCATTTGTAAATTACAAAATTAGCCTTCATGCCCTTGGGATTAGTAGCTTAGCGACATTTGTAATTGCTTTTAGCGTGTTATATCAGATAGAGGTTTTACTGTTCATAAGTATTTCGATATTTTGCACAGGATGGGTTATAAGTTCAAGGTTATTATTAAAGTCCCATAACTTAAATGAACTTATTAGCGGTGTATTACTTGGAATTGGAAGCCAATTAATTTTTATACAATTTTGGTATACTTAGAATGTAATTCTTTAAAGTATATAGAATACTATTCCAGCTTTAATTTCTTCAATACCTAAATCTTCCTTAGTATTTTGCAGTTTGCCGTCAAAAATTGGATTTAAAGAATATTTAAAGAAGAAATTGATTTTACTCTTCCCAAATGAAAAGTAAAAAAACGTTCTAAATCTGTTTAAATCCTCTACATCGTTCTGCTCTATTGAAATTCCATTTTGAGAAAATATCGACCTGAAGTTGTAAATATATCCAAAATTAACTCCAGAATATATTCTCCAGAAGGAAGAATCGTCACCAATAGAAGAAGACCTCCATCTTACCTGAAAAGGAAGCTCGACAAGGTGGGTTCTAAATCTATTTTCATTAAAGTTTTCGTTCCTATCAATAACTTCAAATATTGTTTCCCCGTTACTATCTTCATCTATAAACACGTTTTGAGTGTAAGTATTAAAGGAAAGCCCTAGACCAATGCCGATTGCCAAATTTCTTCTTTTATTTAATGGCATGTCTCTGATAAAGCCAAAATGCAGTCCTCCTGAAAAGCCTGACTGTCTTACACCAACTGGTCTGTCTAATAAAAAGTTAACACCTACACCGATATAAAATTGATCTTCACGATATAAACTATCTACTTCGCTGAAATGTCTATCAACACGATCTCCTTGAGAATAAGTGCTAAAATGATTGAAAGCTATGAGAACGAAAATGAAATACTTCATAAAAGTAAAGGTAAAAAAAAGCACCTTTCAAAAAAGGTGCTCTTATTAAATTTATGAATACAATCGGTTATTCTATATTTTGCATAGCGGCACCTTTTCTTGTAATGTAGGTTATCTTTAAAGCTTCAGCTTCACGAAGTTCTGTTTTTATGTCTGAAACAAGACCCATATTAGTTTTCATATCTACTTTAAGACCTGCAATCATAGCTTGTCTAAGTTCTTCTCTCGCGTTTTGCCTTTCCTCAAAAACAAATTGCTTAATATCTCTGAGGCTAGCAAATTTATCATTAAGTTGAATTCTTGCTTCTGTCCCCGCAACAGATTGATATCTTTCTGAAGGTTCACCGGCATAGATATACATGATCAAATCTTTTTTCTCTAATTTTTCTACTTGATCAGCATATGGCAGCGTATTTTTTACTTTTATAGACGTATCCCTCATCACAGTCACAACCATAAAGAAAAATAAAAGCATAAATACAATATCTGGCAAAGATGCTGTTGATATTGCTGGCAAATCACCGCTTTTTTTCTTTTTAAATTTTGACATAATCTCTAATGTTTAAATTTTAATTAACTTGATGTTCTTTTTGGTTCAGCTTCAGATAATTTCTGTGGATACATTTCTTTTATAACACTAATTCTCTCCTTCAGCTTATCTTTATCTCCGGTGTAACTTTCACTTTTGAAATATTCTTCCATTTCTACAAAAGTTACGCCAAACATTCTTTTAGCTTCTCTATTTCTCAATTCATTATAAGCTGCTACGAGTTCATTTTGTACAGCAATGTAATCAGAATATTTAGTTAGTCTATTATTCTGAAGAGATATAACAGCCTTTACTGGATTATCCGAAGAGGCTGGATCTTTCGCTCCTCTACAATAATCACATGCCTCATCTCCGGTACCACCTCCATTATCTAAAAACTGGACAGCGGCCTGCTTAAGATTTTTGAGTTGCATAGGTTCATCTTCAACAAGCAAATCCCCATTTGAATTGATCAAAACTATAAAAATATTTCTTTCTTTTAATGGTGGTGGATCTTGTTCGTCTTGGATGGGAGGAAGCTTTCTGTTAATACCACTGTCTGTTTCAATTGTTGTTGTAACTAGAAAAAATATTAAAAGCAAGAAAGCAATATCTGCCATCGATCCTGCATTTACTTCTGGTGCGCTTCTTCTTGCCATAATTTTAGTTTGTAGTTGCTTTCTTTATTGTAGATACAAACATAGAACCTACTGCAGCCAGTGCTAAAATGTAGAATGTGTACAATCCTGCACCTATCCACTTTGCTCCATTTTCAGAAAGTGTTTCTGTATCACTTATATTAAATCCTGTTCCATAATCACCTGCAAATCCAAAATAAGATACAGCAATTACAAGAACAAATAACCCAACAGATATCAAAGTCTTTTTAATATTCCCTTTAGCAACTCCAATAATTGTAAATACAACAGTAGTCACTATCGCTATACCTAATACAATGTAAGAAAGGTATAGATCTGGACTAATCAAACTACTCTGTAACTCCGCTGAGTCTTTTATCAACTCGTCGTTTTCTATCATTATCCTTACAAACAAAACTGCTGCAAGAACCCCGATAAGTATTTTAAATATATTTAAAAACTTATTCATATCTAATGTTATTTATTTTTATGTGCAACTAAGATGTCAACTAAAGTTATAGAAGCATCCTCCATGTCATTTACAATACTGTCTATTTTTGCAACAATATAATTGTAGAATATTTGTAGAATAATTGCAACTATCAGACCGAAAACAGTAGTTAAAAGTGCAACTTTAATACCACCTGCAACAAGCGAAGGCTGCATATCTCCTGCTGCTTCAATTTTATCGAAAGCTTTTATCATACCTATTACTGTTCCCATGAAACCAAGCATCGGTGCCAAGGCAATAAATAAAGATACCCAAGATACGTTTTTCTCTAATTGTCCCATTTGGACACCTCCGTATGCAACGATTGATTTTTCTGCAACATCTATACCTTCATCAACTCTATCTAAACCTTGATAGTAAATAGAGGCGACTGGTCCACTAGTATTTCTACAAACTTCTTTTGCAGCATCAACACCACCACTCTCTAAAGCATCCTCAACTTTTTGAGCTAATTTCCTAGAGTTTGTAGTAGATGCATTTAAATAAATAATTCTTTCAATTGCAATTGCTAATCCTAATATTAAACACAAAAGAACAATAGCCATAAATGTAGGACCACCTTCAATAAATCTTTTCTTTAATTCCTGATGAAAACCTAAATCTTCTTCTACAACTGCCTCTTCATCTTCTGAAACTTCTGGCACTTCTTGAACCTCCTGAACTGGCTCCTCTTCTTCTACAACCTCTGTAGAATCTGACTGCATTTCTGCATCCTGCATTTCTGCATCTTGCATTTCAGTATCTTCCTGGAGAAATGAAGGTAAATCATCATAATTGAAGTTTGTAGCGCTGGCATTCGAAACTGTCATACTAAATACCATAACGCACATGATGGTCAAAATTGAAAATAATCTTTTCATTATAGTTTTCTTTGAGTTAATAATTTGATTTAAAAATTTGGATAAATATAGAAAAAATATACATTCCACAAAAAAAAATTAAAATTCGTTACTTAATCATCTTACTATATAAATATATGGGAACACTCCTAAAATATTACTTCTAACAGTTTAAAATTTTAAATTACAGTTCTAAAGGGCTAATCTAGATAATTGTGCTCCAACATTACTACCGATTGCTACTCCCATTCCTCCAAGTCTTACAGCACAATGTAATCTATCATCTATAGATTTAATTATAGGTGTTTTGGTTTTGCCTACGCCTAGAATTCCGCTCCAAGTGTCTTCAATTTCAATTTTCTTATCAGGAAATATAACTTGATTAAGTAAATCCACTAATTTATTCTGAATTTTAATCGTAATACCAAACTCTGAAGTATTCTCTTCTTCAAGATTTAAATGTCTGCCACCACCTAATAGAATTCTGTTATCAATATTCCTAAAATAATAAAATCCTTTCTTGAGATGAAATACTCCTTTTATATTTAAATTTTGTATTGGCTTTGTAATCACAACCTGGTTTCTTGCCGGCTTTAAGTCAAGATCAAAAAATTGACCTGCAAAAGCATTTGTAGCCACAAAAACTTGTCTGGCTTTAAATTCGAAGTTGGCAAGACCAATTTTGACGTGGTTTAAGGTAGGTTCTAAATCTTCAACTTTAACTCCGTTAATTATAGCTATGTTTTTATTAAGAACTCTTTGTTGTAAACTGAACATCATTAGCCCAGTATCTATTTGTCCTTCCAAAGGATTGAATATGATCTGATTTTGACATTTTTTAAATTGAAAACGATTCTTTTCAACCTTAAAAGTATTTTTACCAAAAACTGGTTCGACCAACTCATTAATTATATCAATTTTACTCAAACATTTTTCAAAGAGTTCTTTGTCTTCTTCAAGAAACACTTCATAGCCACCGTATTCTTTATAATCCAGGTTAGAATCTCCAAGTATTTTTCTAAGGCGCTTTAGACCATCGTAACGAGATTTAACAAGACTCTGTATTTCCTCTGGAATTTGATGTTCTAGGTCTGAAAGAAGTTCACTTGCACTACCAAAACAAGCGAAACCCGCATTTTTTGTGCTTGCTCCTTGAGGCAATACACCTTTATCAAGAATAATTATTTTCGAATTTGGATGATCTAATCTTAATTGAAGGGCACAAGACAGGCCTACTATTCCGCTCCCAATAACACAAAAGTCTATATTAGAAAACCAGGTTTTCTTTTCCCAATACGATAGATTCATCTTAGTCTAGTAATTTAATCTTTAAAATATTGCTTTACAATTTCAGCAGCAGAATCAAAATCCTGCTCTTCGACATGAATTTCAATGTCTCCAATGGCAGAACCATATGCAGAATCCATTTTATCTATTACCATCGCATTAATGTTATTTTCTATTAATCTTCTCTGTAGTCCAGTTGCTTCTATAGAGGACTTGGTGCTGTGTATACGCTTTTTTGACATATATTGAATTTTATTTAAAAATACTTTTTTTTGAGTTTAAACTAAACTTTTAGCATTTTTTTGTGTCCAAATACTGTATGATTAAATCATCTTTTAAAAAAATTACAACAATGCACAAAAGAATTATCTTACTAAATGTTACTTTTCTCTTTATATTCCAATTTAATATCGCTCAAAATTTTTCTCTGGATTACTATCTTCCTACGGATGTGAATTACAATACTAACATTCCAAAACCAAATGAAATAATTGGTTTTGTTCCTGGAGATTGGCATGTGTCTCATGACAGGATGATTCAATACATGACTGAACTTTCTAATAAATCTGAAAGAATTAGTATCAAAAATATTGGTCACACCTTTGAAAGAAGACCACTGATTCAGCTTATCATTACGTCTCCCGAAAACCACAATAAAACTGAAGACATCAAGAAAAAAAGAGAGGTTCTAGTTGATGAAAAACTCAATAATGTAGATTTTGAATCTACGCCACTGGTTGTAAATCTCGGCTTTTGTGTTCATGGTAATGAGCCAAGTAGTGTTAATTCAACTCTAGTTTTGGCCTATTATTTAGCTGCAGCTGAAGATGATAATATTAATAAGCTCCTATCAGAAACGGTAATCATTTTAGATCCCACTTTAAATCCAGACGGTGTACAACGCTTCGCAAATTGGACCAACAGTAATAGAAGTACAAATTTAAATCCGGATCCTAACGACAGAGAATTTGACGAAACCTGGCCTGGCGGAAGAACTAATCATTACTGGTTTGATTTAAATAGAGATTGGCTACCAGTCCAGCTTCCTGAAAGCCAAGCCAGAATTGAATCCTTCTACGAATGGAGACCTAATGTAGTAACAGACCACCATGAAATGGGTTCAAACTCTACCTTCTTTTTTCAACCTGGAATACCACAGAGAACAAATCCTTTCACACCTCAACTAAATCAAGAGTTAACTGAAAAAATTGGAAACTTTCATGCAAAAGCGTTAGATAGTGTAGGTAGTTTGTATTATTCTAAAGAAAGTTTTGATGATTTTTACTACGGTAAAGGTTCTACGTTTCCAGATATTAATGGTAGCGTTGGGATTTTATTTGAACAAGCTAGCTCCAGAGGAAGCGGTCAAATGACTCAAAATGGGCTTCTTGAATTCAAGTACACCATAAAAAATCAATTTATCACGGCCTTATCTACTTTGAAAGGGGCTTTAGCGATAAAAACTGACTTATTAAAATTACAAGATAATTTTTATCATGAAGCCATAAAAAATGCGGGTAATACGCACTACATCGTCGATAGTCACAAAAATCCATTCCTAGCCAAAAAATTGCACGAAGTACTAAGCCAACATAAGATAAAGACCTATAAAATTACCGAAGACAAAGAAATAAATGGTAAAAAGTTCAATACATCTACAGCTTTTGCCATTCCGTTAAAGCAACAACAAGGGAGATTGGCAAAAGCCATGTTTGAATCAAGAACAACTTTTAAGGATAGTATTTTTTATGACGTTTCTGCGTGGGACTTTCAACATGCATTTGGGGTAGATTTCGCAAAAACAAAATCTTTAGATTTGGGAGAAGAAATAAAAACTTACGAAATCTCAACTCAAAAATTTGCTAAAAGTGATTACGCCTATGCTATAAGATGGAATGATTTTTACTCTCCAAAACTTATTTATAAGTTACAGAATAAAGGACTCAGAGTTTATGTCTCAACAAAACTTTTTAGTTCCTCTAATGAGAAATTTGACTATGGTACAGCAATTTTACCAATACAGAAACAGAATAAATCAAGTCAAGAAATTTTTGAATTACTAAATGAATTCAACTCTAATAGTAATGTTGAAATTACTGCTTTAAACACAGGGCTAACCTCTGGCATCAATCTAGGTAGTCCTAATGTAGACCGAATTATCCAACCTAAAATTGCAATGATGGTTGGTGAAGGCGTCAGAGCATATGACGCTGGTGAAATTTGGCATCTTTTGGATGTAAGATTACAAATCCCGGTGACTAAATTGGACACCAAAAACTTTAGAGCCTCAAGACTAGACAAGTACACACATCTAGTAATACCTAGTTCTTCTAGTAGATTTTTGAGCAAGTCTGATAAGGAACAGCTTAAATCCTGGGTTAGAAATGGAGGAACTATCATTGGATATAGAAGCACTGCAAGATGGTTGAGCAGTGAAGGTCTGATTAATTTAAATTTTAAAAACGACAGCCTGGTTGCTAAAGATATAAATTTTGAAAGCAGAAGAAATTTATATGGTTCAAGGCAAATTGGAGGTGCCATATTTCAGGCTAAAATTGACAGGACACATCCAATTAATTTTGGATATGCTAACGATAAAATTGCTCTTTTTAGAAACACAGAGCTATTTATTACTCCTAATAAATATAGTTTTAATAATCCAATCCAATATACTGAAAATCCATTACTGAGCGGATATATCAATGATTCTAATCTTGACCTTATCAAAGAAACTGTACCTTTTCAAGTCAATAGATATGGTAGCGGTCGGGTAATTGTCTTTACAGACAATACAAACTTTAGAGGTTTCTGGTTAGGATCTACAAAATTGTTTATAAATAGTTTGTTTTTATCTGACCTTATGTAACTTTTGATCACGGCGTATTGGAAACAATTTCATCTTTAATCGGTGAATAGTCGTTTTTTAGCGTAGAATTTATAAATATCTCTGAAAAGTAAGATTTTAAACTTACAGTATTTTTTTTGCTTAGTTTGTTTTGAATATGAAAATGTAAGCTTGGCTCAGATGCATTGCCAGAATTACCACAAAGCCCCAAGAAATCGCCAATTGCTACATTTTGTCCTTCTTTTACATTGATGCTGTTTTTTTTTAAATGAGATAGAAAAACAAATTCATTATTTGGAGTTTGTATAACGATGGTATTTCCTATCCCGAAGAGATTATTCTTTTCGACAGGAGAATGATCGTTTATACCGTTTACAACCATTACAACTTTTCCGTTGAGTGGTGAGATTATCTTTTGATTATAAGCGTAGTAATCTTCATTATCTTTTCCTGTAGTTTTATAAGATTTACCGGTCTCATCAACAATTTTAAATTCTAATATCTCATTTCTTAAAGAATCTTCATCTACCAGATCAAATTCTCCTTTTTTCGATACCAACCATTTGCCTGTAAATGGAAGAATCATTTCAGTCTTTACTCTTGTTGAAATTGGAATTACTTTTTGCTCTTTATAAGGTTCAATAAGAAAACCATTAATTCTGTTTTGAGTGTCCAGACTTATTTCAAAAGACATTACGCCACCTTCAAATGTTGTCTTAAATCGTGCAAAAGAATCTCCTACAAATTCTATAAACTCTCTTTTTTTAATATTTCCTAACTGAAATTTTAGATTTATAAAGTAATCTAAAGTTTCTTCCAAAGGTCGCTGTTCCTGATAGGCTTCATTAAAAGACTCATATATAGATTGATAATTACTATCATTATAATAGTATTCAAATTCTGATGAAATTATTGTGTATTTATCTTCCTTTGATAATTCCTGAGCATTATTTAGCCAACAAGAAAACAACAAACAGATTAATACAACTATATTCAATCGCTTCATTTCAAAATAATTTAAAGCAAAACTAAATAATAATACTAAGATCATTTTCATTTTTAAAAAATCAAATTTCAATTCGTCATTAAATAAAATTCCAATTTGAAAAACATAAATTAAATTTTCGTCTTTCTTACTTTGACTCTATTTTTGCACGGATGATTAAAAGATATTTTTTACAATGTTCTTTTTGGGGAGAAGCCTACGTTGGGTGGCAAAAGCAGCCTGACCAACTTAGTGTACAGACCAGCATAGACAAATCTCTTTCAACTATTCTACAGGAAAATATCGAGGTAATGGGTGCTGGCAGAACAGACACTGGAGTTCATGCCACTTTTTTTATTGCACATTTTGATACTAAAACTGATTTATCTAATCTACCCAATTTAATTTATAGATTAAATAATGTTTTGCCGGAAGATATTGCAGCACAGGACTTGTTTGAAGTCAATTCTAAAAACCACGCAAGATTTGATGCCATTTCAAGAAGCTATCAATACAAAATTGTCACCAAGAAAAATCCTTTCGAGCTAAATTCTGCTTATTATATTAAAAACGACTTAGATGTTAAACTTATGCATAATACCGCTCAGCAACTCTTATCGTTTTCTAATTTTAAAAGCTTCAGTAAGGTAAAAACTGCCGTAAATACTTTTGAGTGTAAGATTGAGAAAGTGGATGTCAACCTACGTGATAATATTGTAGTTTTAAACATTACAGCAAACAGATTTTTAAGAAATATGGTAAGAGCAATAGCAGGTACCTTGATTGATGTTGGTTTAGGTAAAATATCTCAAAGTGAATTTGAAGATATTATATTATCTCAGGACCGACGCAGAGCTGGAAAATCCGTTCCGGCGAAAGGACTATATCTTACACATATAAAATATCCGTACAACCTAAAATCTATTTATGAGTAAAAGCAAAACAGGAACTGCTTTTGATTTTGGATTGTTCAAGAGAGTTTTAAATTTTACAAACCCTTACAAGAAAACCTATTACTTTGTACTGTTTTCGGCCCTTGCTTTAGCTACTCTGGGCATGTTGAGACCACATCTGCTTGGCCTCATTATAGACAATGCCTTACCTGAAAATAACAAAGAGCAACTTGTCGAACTTATTATTTGGATGATTGCCGTGCTTCTAGGGGAAGTTATATTTCAATTGTCCTTTATTTATTTTGCTAACTGGTTAGGCCAAGAGGTCATTCGAGATATCCGTGTGAAGCTTTTTGATCATATGATTAACTTCAAGAAGCAATATTTTGACAAATCTTCAGTCGGCCGACTCGTAACCAGAGCAGTGAGTGATATTGAGACTATTGCTAGTATTTTTAGTCAGGGTTTATTTATGATTTTAAGTGATTTGCTAAAAATGACCGCGGTTTTGCTTTTTATGTTTTACAAAAGTTGGCAACTTACACTAATTGTAATAACAGTTTTACCTTTTGTTTTCTACGCTACAAGGGTTTTTCAAAAGAAAATGAAGGTCGCTTTTGAAGAAGTAAGGACACAAGTGTCTAACCTAAATTCTTTTGTACAAGAAAGATTAACAGGGATGAAGATTGTACATATATTTAATCGTGAGCGTATAGAATATGAAAAATTTAAGGATATAAATGAAAAACATAAAGTTGCCTGGAACAAAACGGTACTTTACAACTCAATTTTCTTTCCTATTGCAGAAATGTCGATTTCTGTTACAATCGGTCTTTTAGTATGGTTTGGAGGTCTAAGAATTGTAGAATCTGATACATTAAGTTTAGGTATAATTGTGGCATTTATAGAATATGTGAGGTTACTTTTTGCGCCCTTAAGACAAATCGCAGATAAGTTTAATTCTCTCCAAATGGGTATGGTTGCCGCAAACCGGGTTTTTGGAATTTTAGACACTCAATCTTACATTCCGGATAATGGTAGCTTAAGTCCTAAATCTTTCGAAGGAAAAATTGAATTCAAAAATGTAAGATTTAGTTACGTAAAAGATGAAGAAGTTCTGAGAGGAATATCATTTGAAGCTGAAGCTGGAGAAACCATCGCAATCGTAGGAGCGACAGGTGCTGGAAAGAGTACAGTTATTAATCTTTTGACGAGATTTTACGACATAAACAGTGGAAATATTCTGATTGATGGTATGGATATTGAAAAAGTAAAGTTAGAGACATTAAGAAAGCACATTGCTATCGTCCTTCAAGATGTTTTTCTGTTTGCTGAAAGTATTTTTTACAATATTGCCCTGTATGACAAAAATATCACAAAAAAAGATGTCATTGAAGCTGCAAAATCAATAGGTGTTCATGATTTTATCATGAGCTTACCTAATGGTTACGATTACAATGTAAAAGAGCGTGGTGCTATGCTATCTTCTGGTCAACGACAGCTTATTTCATTTCTTAGAGCTTACGTCTGCAAACCAAGTATTTTGATTCTAGATGAAGCTACTTCTTCTATAGATTCCTACAGCGAACAACTCATCCAAAATGCCACAGACAAACTCACAGAAGGCAGAACTTCTATCATTATCGCACACCGTTTGGCGACTGTTAAAAATGCAGATAAAATAATAGTGATGGATAAAGGTCAAATTATCGAAACAGGAACACATAAAGAACTACTCAAAAATTCTGACGGTTACTATTTAAAATTGTACCAGGCTCAATTTGAAAAAGAGGAAGAAAGCTACTTAGCTTCATAAGAATAAAAACACTTATTTTTAAAAGAATAAATGGATTTATCGCAAATTAAAAAAATAAGGGGTAAGAAATCAATTTGTTTACTGGCGTCAGTCGTATTCAACCCTGAGGTAAAACATTTTAGTGACTTTTAGAAATATCGAAACCATAGAGTTTTCTTATCCGCCTAAACATTTGAGGATTCTTAATACACTATGCGATTTAAAGTTAAATCATTTAAAATTATCCAACAATTAAAATAGGTATGTGCTGATGCTGAATAATCCTAACTGTTTATTATTTTTTTTTCTATAAAATTGCTCTCAGTTCAACTTAGTGACTTAAGTGCCTGCAGCTGACAGGTCTGTCAGTATTATAGCTTTACCAAATAGGAAACACAAAGAAAGTAAAGAGTTTAACAAAATTATATTTTCTCTATAAATGATAAATTTCTAAATTCATAATATTTATGGACCTCAGTCAATATTATAAATAACCAAACAGATTTTAGTAAAACCCCCTTCGGAGGATTGGGGGCTTCTATCCATTAATTGCTACCACACTATTTACCTGTTGTGGCAGCATGTCTTTCAACAGATTTTCAATACCATTTTTTAAAGTCATCGTAGATGATGGGCAACCACTACAAGCGCCCTGAAGAATCACATGGACATCTTTAGTATTTTCATCATAAGCTTTAAAGACAATATTACCACCATCACTCGCAACTGCAGGTTTTACATATTCTTCAAGTATATCTGCAATTTTCTTGGGTAAACCAGATAAACTTTCAGCATCTTCTTTATTTTCAGCTACCCGAGTAGACGTTTCAGTCGTTATTTGCTGAGATTTTACAATTTCAGCATTCTTTTCTAAATAAGATCTAATGAATTCACGGAGTTCCATAGTGATATCATCCCATTCCGCCATATCATATTTATGAACAGAAATAAAGTTTTCATCCATGTAAACTTCTTTTACAAATGGAAAATGGAATAATTTCTGAACAAGTTCAACCTCTTTAGCGTCATCAATATTCTTAAACTCCAAAGGTTTTATTACTAGTTTCCTATTGGCAACAAATTTCATCACCTGCGGGTTTGGTGTACTTTCAGCATAGACTGTTACTGGAATTTTCTTGCCTTGTTTTCCCTTTTCTTCTACGACAGGTCTGCCTGAATCTAAATAATCTGAAATCTTGGTAGCTAGTTCGTCTTGCACATCTTCCCATTCTACAATATTGTATTTCTGAACCGCAACGAAGTTTTGAGCAATGTAAACTGTTTTTACAAAAGGCAGGTGAAACAATTGTTGAGCTAAAACCGAGTCCTTAGCATCGTCGATATTTTTAAATTCAAAACTTTGGTGTTTGACCAGGAAATTCTCTGTCTCAAATTTTACAATACTCGCATCTGCTGTTGGGACTATGTTAACTGAATTTACCATTCTATTTGTTTTTTATGAAATTTAATTAATGCAAAGTTAATAGTTTGAATATATTTACGGGCGAAAATAATTTATATGAAAAAAATCATCCTCATATTTATCATTTCTTTTTGTTATGTAAATCTTTCTGCACAGGATTTAGTTATGCAAAGTGGGACGTTCAATCAATGCTCTGGAAATTTTTTTGATAGCGGTGGTATAGCCGCTGATTATTCAACCAGTGAAAATTTTATACTAACCATTTGTCCAGACGGGCCAGATCTTGAAACGATAGTAGAATTTTCCGCATTTTTACTAAATAATGATGGTGGTGACTTCTTATCTATTTATAATTCGGATACTAACGATGCTGCAGCCCTGATCGATGCCTTTACAGGTCAATTTGCAAATAATCCTGAGTTAAATTTCATTGCTTCTACTCATCCCAGCGGATGTTTAACTTTTGAATTTGAATCCAATAGTTTTTTTAACGGACCAGGTTGGGAAGCCGCCATTTCCTGTAGACCAACATGCCAAACCATTACTGCAGAAATTTCAGATATAGAACCTACTTGCGGTGACCCGACGAACCCGCTTATACCTGCAAACCAGCCAGTAAATTTTACAGGAAGTGCAACAACTTCAAGTGGTGATGTAAGTGATTTGACTTATGAATGGAATATAGATGGTAATTTTTTTAACGGTCAAACTGTAACAGCGACAACCCCAAATGCAGGAACTGTCAATATAATTCTTACCGTTACAGACAGTTTTGGTTGCTTAGACACTGTAAATGCTTCATTTGATGTTGGCAACAATATTATTTCAGTCGATGATGCAAATTTTACTGTCGACGATTTAGTTAATGATGTTTTAATACAAGGTGAGTGCGCTTTAGTTGACAATATTTCTTCTCCAAATAATGCAAATATTAATGGACAAGGATTTGAAAGTATAGCCTATTTTAATAGAGGATGTTCTTCATTCCCCTTTCAAGAAGGAATTGTGATGGGATCTGCAAACGTTGACAGAGTAATTGATGGTTCAGGTGGAAGTGGTTCTCAGGCAAATTGGCCAGGAGACGTTGACTTGGAAGCTTTGATACAACAACCCGGAAATACATTTAATGCTTCCGTCATAGAATTTGAATTTACACCTTTCGTTGATGAGTTTTCATTTAACTATATTTTTTCGTCTTACGAATATCCTGGCTTTGTTTGTAATTTTGCTGATACCTTTGCTTTTATTCTAAGTGGTCCTGGCATATCAGATGTCAATGATTACGATCATGACGGAAACCCAAACACAACAGATTTATCTTTAGATTTAGGAGGTTTAAATATAGCCCTAGTTCCAGGCACCACAACACCTGTAAGCCCAGTTAATGTTCATGACGAAACTGGATGTGCAGCCGGAAGCTTAGGGGAGTTTGCTTTCCCACAATTTTATGATACTGCAAACAGTGAAGGTAATAATCCTGGAGATATTGATGTCACTGGAAGAACAAGAGTACTTTCTACGGCACCTGTTCAAGTAGTCGTTGGGTCTACCTATACTATTAAGTTGGTTATTGCTGATAGAGGAGATGCCATTTTAGATTCGTTTGTCTTTATAGAAGGTGGTAGTTTTAATTTAGGTGCAGATATAGGGGAAGATTTAGTACTAGATGATGTCACTGCATTATGTGAAGGCGAAACTCAAACTTTACAGGTTTTTAACGGGATTGCGCCTCTTGGATTCAACTTTCAGTGGACAAGAGATGGCGTAGATATTCCTGGAGAGACAGGCCCAACTCTGGATGTTACTGAAACAGGAGAGTATTGTGTTCAATTAGCTGCGGGTGCAGAATGTAATTCTTCGGATTGTGCAATTGTAGAATTTGTTCCAATATTCAACTTTAATGAAGACATCTCTGATGGCCTAGATCTCACAATATGTGATCCTTTCCTAATAGATCCTGTTTTTGATTTAAGCCAAAATGATGACCTTATATTAAATAATATTTCAAATGAATTTTTTAATGATTTCGCAGATTTTCAAGCTGAAAATCCTGGAGTCATACCATATGAAGTCAATTACTATGAATCTTTGGCAGATGCACAAAATAGAATAAACGCCATTACTGACCCAGTAAATTATACACCACCATCATTTCCTTTCACTATTTTTTTTACAGTTGTAGACATTTTTGAATTGGACTGTTTTGGTCCTAATAGTGTCGGTAATTTTGATTTACTAAATACTGAGCCATTAATAGGTATACCAAATAATCTATCCTCCTGTAGTGACGTTCCTGGAGTCGAAACTGCAACTTTTGATTTAACTGAAAATGATGATGTTGTTTTAGATGGTCAGGATCCAGCAGTGTTTGTAATCAGTTATTTTTTAGATGAACAAGATGCAATAGACAATGTAAATCCCATCACTGATCCAGAGAATTTTCAAAACACAACTAATCCTCAACCGATTTGGGTACGAATTGAAGATACCACAGGTGGACCAAATTGCTGCAATGTCGAACAATTTGATGTCGGAGTTTTCGTAACGCCCCAACCCACCATAACCCCACAACCATTAGAACAATGTGGCGATTTTACTTTAACGCAGAGCTTCAACCTCACTGCCAATGATGCAG
>Ga0207419_1001261_pt1 | contig 19578 bp, 21 predicted proteins | sample ElkSloMetagenome_4_FD_184723 | JGI IMG/M metagenome (GOLD analysis project Ga0207419, IMG submission 184723) | Hot spring microbial communities from Elkhorn Slough, Monterey Bay, USA - MD2A (version 2) | ecosystem: Environmental > Aquatic > Marine > Intertidal zone > Estuary: Microbial mat ...
GTTTACGCGAGCCATGGCGGCGCGTTGCCGAATTTCCAGGTTTTTGGCCTGGTTTTTTTCGGCCATGGCAGCGTCTTTGTAAACGGCGCCAGACCAAAACGGCCTACCCGTCAAGAACTTCGCCACGTCCGGCGACAATGACACTGCCACGGCTCCGAGCGTTACTACTAGGAGGATAGCAGTGGAAATGCGCTGTGGCCACGGGGATTGCCCCGGGAACACGAGCGCATACTGTCCCCATACCATGAGGAGAATTCCGATGAACAGGAACATCCCCAGACTGAAATTGTAATCAAACAAGAACAGCGAGAGGATGAGGAGAGTCACGGCATGGGAAATGCCCTGTGTGGCACGAATGTACCACGTGACAGCTCCCGAGGATCCCTGTCCAGCGGTATCTGCTGTTTGCGGAGCAGCCCCACTGATGTATCCCGCAATGCTCACACCGAGGATTGGCGCGAGGTTGAGGAAAAGCCCAAGCGCCACCATGAGGTGAATCAAAAGCGCGATGCCGATGAGCCAGTCTGGACCCACCTTTCCCATCCACGCGAGGATGAGGATACCGATTTCGTATGCAACGAAAGCGTAAAATCCTCCCGCAGAAACGAGAAAAATCCGTCGTAGTAAAGCAATAAAACTGTTCATTTCTACTCCTTAAACGTAAGGGTTATTGCACGACGTCATCACGAGTGCGATGACGAGCATCATTACGACTACCCCGCCAATCACAGCATAGAGTTGCCATGAGACGAGGAAGTTTGGAATCAAGGATTCGCCGAACGACTCGAGAGTCGGACGACGATTTTGATTTTGCGGGTTCCGTCTCAGATCCCGAATCCAATCCGGAGGGACGGGAATGTCCCGACTTCGGCAGTCGTCGAGAAGCGCTTGATTTCCGCTTCGGTTAAGAAGAGTAATCATGCGCTGAATCTCAACAACGCGTCCGTCATTGCCCTGAGGTTGTACCCCAGAGCCGGTAACCCGGCTGTTCCCGCCTGAGGGCTGTTTGGGAACAGGGAATGAGAGAATGTATTTCCGGAACGAGGTTCCGAAAATACGCCGTGCGATCCACTGGAGGGTAGTCTGGCGCGGAAACGCCCAATCGTACCATTCCATGAATCGGTCTGCCCCACGCGGATCGGTGGGACGAATCCTCTGGTTGAGGATATCGGCCATTCCTGCCTCATCCTCATGCGAAAAGAGTCCACCAAGCGACTCTTTCGCCTCTTTCGTCCCTGTGGCGAATTGGAACATGCCACCGAGAACGGAGGCAATTGAATGTAAGTCCGATACGTTTCGGAACAGCCGACCGAAGAGACCTTTGTTATCGGTCATGGTTTTTCTCCCATGATTATATTGTCAACGCCCCGGCGGATGCCGAGGGACTCGGTTTCACCGGGTGGAGAAGGCTTTTGACCTCTTCCAGGGTGACAGAGTACTATAGCATATTTTGAGTAAAAAGTCAATGGTAAGAAATGGAGTGGGGTGGGTATTGACGAAAAGAGGGAAAAAGAGTAGTATAGATACATTGTGATAGGTTTTTTGTGAGTTCGCCCGGGTGGCGGACTTTTTTCATAAAAAGACTATTATGGTATCGTAAAGATATGTATATAATTCATCACGTAATGTAATCATATGGTAAAAAGAGCGAAAACAGAGGAGCCCGTAGGAATTCAACTCAAAGAATTTTCTATTGCTTTGGGGCAAATTGCGGAAGAAAAAGGTATTTCACAAGAACGTGTTATAGAAACAGTAGAGGCAGCGCTTTCTGCAGCGTACAAAAAAGACTATGGAAAACGGGGTCAGCATATTCGTGCTGAGTTTGATCCTGAAATGGGAGAGGCAAAATTTTTCCTTGTCAAAGAAGTCGTCGATGAAAGTACTCGTGACTTTACTCAATTGGAAGAGCAAGAAGAAGGAGAACAACCCAAAGAGAAAGAAAAAAAAGAGGAAATAAGAGAGAGCGATGAAGAACGCATACCTCGTTATAATGCTGAGCGTGATATTACTTTGGAAGAAGCTCTTCAAGTAAAGAAAACAGCTTCTGTCGGAGATATTATTGAGGAAGAATTAGAATCCCATGATACCTTTGGTCGTGTAGCAGCCCAAACAGCCAAACAGGTTATTATCCAAAAAATTCGAGAAGCGGAGCGAGAAGCCATGTTCGCTGAGTTCAAAGAACGAGAAGGTGAGGTGGTGAGCGGGTCCGTAGAGCGTATCGAAGGACGAATGGTCTATGTAACAGTAGGACGATCTACCGGAGTGATGTTTCCTACGGAACAATCCCCCAACGATCGTTATCGCGTTGGTCAGCGTATTAAGGTGTATGTTGTTCGTGTAGAGTCTGATCCTCGTGGTCCTGGAATCGTTCTTTCTCGAGCTGATAAAGAACTCGTAAGTAAACTCTTTTCTCTTGAAGTTCCTGAGATCTTTGCGGGGACAGTAGAGATCAAGGCGATTGCTCGTGAAGCTGGTGTACGAACGAAGATGGCTGTACATGCAAGTGAAGAAGGAATTGATCCTATTGGTTCGTGCGTAGGACAAAAAGGAACACGTGTTCAATCCGTTATTGATGAACTTGGAGGAGAAAAAATTGATATTATCGAATGGAGTGACAATACAGAGAACTTTTTGCGCGCGGCTATTAGTCCTGCAAAAGTTTCCCGTATCGAGCTCAATGAAGAAGAAGGAAGTGCTCAGCTTATTGTTCCTGAAGACCAACTTTCTTTGGCCATTGGAAGGCAGGGTCAAAATGTTCGACTTGCTTCCAAACTTACGGGACTTCAAATTGATATTGTAGCTGAAGGAGAGGAAGAATCTGAAGATGCAGATGATGTTGAAGAGGCGAAAGACAAGGAGAAAGTAGTGGAAGAAAAAGCTCCTAAAAAGGAGAAAAAGAAAGTAAAGAAAGAAACAGCTTCAGAAGAAGCTCCTCAGAAAGAAGAAGTTTCTGAAAAAGAAGAAGAGAAAAAATAAGCAATCTTTACTAAATAGTAATACAAGTACACATATGAATCTTTGGCATGATATTTCAGCGGGGAAAAATCTCCCAAAAAGTTTCAATGTTATTATTGAGAATCCTCGAGGAAATAAGAATAAATACGAGATTGATAAAGAAACAGGCATTATCAAACTCGATCGACCCATGAAAACAGCGCAGGATTTTCCTTTTGATTATGGCTTTGTTCCTCAGACCTATTGGCATGATGGAGATGCTCTTGATGTTGTCTTGCTTTCGACCTATCCTCTCCATCCTGGTGTTTTGGTAGAAGCTCGACCAGTCGCTGTTTTTCGCATGATTGATTGTGGTGATAGAGACGAAAAGGTTCTTGCTGTTCCTGTGAGTGATCCTCGTTTTGATAAGGTGCAGGGCCTTGCTCAGGTAAATGCACATACTATTAAAGAATTTACCCATTTCTTTGAAACCTACAAAACGATTGAAGAGGGGAAGAAAGTGGAGATAAAGAAAGTAGAGGGGAAGAAGGAAGCTATGACAGTACTTCGTGAAGGAGTTGCCCTCTATGAGAAAAAATTTGGATCGAAAAAAGCATAAATGTGTTTTTTAGAAAAGTAATACGTGAAAAGAATAAGATTACGAAACATGATTGAGATAAAGAAATTACCAAAATCGCAGATAGAAGTTCATGTAGAGGTTCCTTGGTCTGAGTGGAAGCGTTCTATCGGACCTGCTGTAGAGAAACTCGCTCAGCACGTGAAAGTAGAAGGATTTCGACCGGGAAAAGCCCCTCGTGAAATGATAGAGCAACAAATAGGAAAAGAATCTATTCTTTCAGAAGCTTCTGAGCAAGTTATTGCCAAAAGTTGGGAGCGTGTAGTGAAAGAAGAAAAGATTCAAGCTATCGGTCGTCCCCAAGCAGAAGTGCTCGTTCTTGCTGAGGGAAATGACCTCAAATATGCTATTGTGACGACGGTTATGCCAGAAGTAGAACTTTCCAAAAAATGGAAGGATGCCGTAAAGAAAACGAATGAAAAATCATCCCAAGAAAAAAGAGACAATGGTGATGACGTGCAAAAAGAAGTAGAGAAGGAGCTCCAGCGTCTTGTTGAGAGTCGAGCAGAACTTGTCAAAGTAGAGCGCGTTGCTCAAGAGGGGGATGCGGTAGAAGTTGATTTTCAAGTGACGGTGGATGGCGTTCCTATAGAAGGGGGATCTGCTAAAAATCATGCACTGGTTTTGGGATCACATGTTTTTATCCCAGGTTTTGAAGAAGAGATTGTTGGGATGAGTCCTGGAGAAGAAAAAACATTTGAATTAAAATTTCCCAAAGACTACCATGAGAAAAATCTTGCTGGAAAAAAAGCAACATTTCAAACGCAACTCAAGCTTGTACAGGAACGTGATATTCCAAAAATAACAGATGATTTCGTCGTTTCTTTGGGATCTTTCAAGAATGTCCAGGAGCTTAAGAAAAATATCACCGAGGGTATTGAAAAAGAGAAAGAAGAAAAACTTCAACAAGAAAAACGGACGCAAATTGTAGAAGAACTTCTCAAACATGTTGAGGCTGAGCTTCCTGATCTTTTGGTAGAAGAAGAGATGGAAATGATGATACGTGATTTCGAAGGACGGGTTACTTCTATGGGAATGCCCTTTGATCAGTATCTTCTTCAGATGAAAAAAACTCGTGAAGAAATGCGAGATTCTTTCCGAGATCCTGCCGAAAAACGAGTGCGTATTAACCTTGCTTTTGCGGAAATTGCCGATAAAGAATCTTTGGCACCAGAGTCCGAGGCAGTACAAGAACGCATGAATATAATTCTTTCTCAGTACAAAGGAGAGAAAGACATTGAAAAGAAGATAGATATGAGAAGGCTCTTTGCTATGAGTCGAGGAGAGCTCATGAATGAAGCTGTTTGGAAATTATTGGAAACATTATAAGTATGCACAATCAATTTCTTATTCCAACCGTTATCGAGAAAACATCCTACGGGGAACGTGCGTATGATATTTATTCACGACTTCTCAAAGATAGAATTATTTTTGTAGGAACCCCTATTGAAGATGGAATGGCAAATGCTATCATTGCACAGCTCCTTTTCTTGGAATCACAAAGTCCCAAGGAAGATATAAAAATGTATATCAATTCTCCAGGAGGCTCGGTAACGAGTGCTTTGGCAATATATGATACGATGCAATATGTTGGTTCTGATGTTCAAACTATTTGCGTAGGACTTGCTGCCTCAGGGGCTGCTATACTTCTTGCATCAGGTGCAAAGGGAAAGCGAATGGCACTGCCTAATGCTGAAGTCATGATTCACCAAGTGATGGGAGGAGCACAAGGCCAGGCAACGGATATCGATATTCATGCAAGACATATTTTGAGGACGCGTGATCGATTGGATAAAATACTTGCCAAACATACAGGGCAAAAACTCACCAAGGTTTCGCAAGACACTGAGCGTGATAACTTTATGACGGCAGATGAAGCGAAGAAATATAGTTTGATCGATAAGATTATTAGGTAGAGAAAGAGTATTTTAGGGAAAGAAAGGGAATATGTTGACGTTGACTTTCCCCTTAAAATCTGCTATACTAGAGTTACGACTTAAGAAAACGGGTGAGGTCGACCCGTTTTTCTTTTGTGTTAAAAAACAAAAATAAAAAAAGCGTATGGAAACAAACGAAACTACTATGGAGCAATCCATGGAAACAAGTGCACAGTGCCAAGGATCAGAGTGTTCTTCACAAGAAACCCAGTTGACCGACGAAGGGGTTTCACATGAGTACGAAGAGGCAACATTTGCCGTCTTACTCGCCATGGTTCCTTTGCTTGTGTTTACTCTTTTTGGTCAAGTTGGACTTTTCTAAGGAGGGTATCATTGTAAGCATAAAAAAACATCCCCCTAGGGGGATGTTTTTTTATCAAAGGAGAGAAAATTATTCATTTTTGAAGAGAGGTAGGAGACTACTTCCAAACATTTCCTCGGGTTTTTTGATGTCGAGAATGTCGAGAACAGTAGGGGCAATATCACTCAGGAGTCCAACGACTTCATTTTGTTGTCGAACAATCATTTCCGAGGATTTTTGTTTGTGATTGGTAGAAGTGATGTACCAGAGGGGAACAGGATTGGAACTGTGTTCGGTATCTTTTTCTCCTGTGCGAAGATTTTTCATTTCTTCCGCATTCCCATGATCGGCAGTAATAAGAAGACAGCCTCCAACTTTGAGAATTTCAGGTATGAGTCGACTCATACAAGTATCTGCAAACTCTACTGCTTGGACAGTAGCTTGTTCATTTCCTGTGTGCCCTACCATATCAGGATTGGCATAGTTTACAAGAATGAAGTCATAGACACCTGATCGCGCTCGTTCGATGACTGTATCGGTGACCTTTTCAGCACTCATTTCAGGCGTTTCGTCGAAACTTGAAACAACTGGAGAGGGAATAAGAAGGCGATCTTCTTTGGGAAAGGGAGTTTCGAGACCACCATTGAAGAAATAGGTCACATGCGCATATTTTTCGGTTTCGCTGAGGCGAAGTTGCTGTTTCCCAGATTTACTGAGAATTTCTCCGAGAGAGTTGACAATCTTTTGTGGAGCAAAAGCAACGGAAACGGGGAGATCTTTTTCGTATTCAACAAAAGTAGACATTTCTATGTTGAGAAGTTTCTCTCGATCAAATTTATCAAATTCAGGAAGAGAAAAAGCTTTCGTTATTTGACGCGCCCTATCTTCACGAAAATTGAAAAAAATAAGACCATCTCCATCTTTTATGGCACCTTCGAATTCTCCTGATGCATTGGTAATGATAGAAGGCTCTATGTGTTCATCACTGATGTTTTTCTTATAACAATCACGAAGATGTTCCACGGGATCTGTAATAAGAGTTCCTTCACCATAGACCATCATTCGATAGGCCTTTTCGATACGATCCCAGTTATTATTGCGATCCATCGCCCATTGCCTTCCTGAAATTGTTACTATTCTTCCTAACGTAGCTTCTTCGAGACGTTGCTGAATACTTCGTATGGTTTCTGCTCCTGCGGTTGGAGAAGAATCCCGACCATCGGTAAAGAGGTGGAGAAAAAGTTGAGAACACTGTTCTTTTTTGGCGAGATCGATGAGGGCATAAAGATGCTCGAGATAGGAGTGAACGGATCCTTGTCCAATAAGTCCCATAAGATGGAGTGCCCCGTTGTTTTCTTTGGCAAAATGAATGCTTTTGAGGAGGGCTGGGTTGGTATAAAAAGAACCATCTTGTATAGAAAGAGTTATGCGGGGCATGCTTTGATAGATAATACGTCCAGTTCCTATAGTGATATGACCAACCTCACTATTACCTGGTTCTCCCCAGGGAAGTCCGACAGAGCTTCCTGACGCCTGAAGAAGGGTGAGTGGATAGAAGGAATTAAGTTTTTGTATGGTGGGAATTTTTGCTTTTCGAATTGCGTTTCCACGATAGCTACTACTTTCTCCCCATCCATCCAATATAACCAATACAATCGGTTTATGAGGCATATAAGTGTGTTTATTTTGAATTGTAGGTGAATATATTCGTATTGTACCATTTCAAATCGTTTTGACAAAGTATACTTCGAAAGGTATACTTGAAACTGATAATTATAAGAAATACCGAATTGTGTAGCGTCGAAAAGTATGTTTGCCTCCTTTTTTATGAACTATCTTACAAAAATCTTTAAGAGAAGAAATCAGATTGGCCAAAAAAGACCGCTTACTTTTTGTTTTTAAAAGCGTTACTGATTCGTTGTATAGCATATTACATATATGACGATAAGTTTAACATTACTTGTTGTTGGAATCATTGCTTTGTCTATAGGTTCTGTTTTGGGGTATTATACTCGACAAACTATTGCTAAAAATCAACTCAATACAGCAGAGGGTCGAGCAACACAGATTATTGCAATTGCCGAGCAGAAAGCAAAAGAAGAAATCGTAAAGGCAAAAAACAGAGCGATAGAAATTTTTGACAAGGCGGATGAAAAAGTGAAGAATCGCGAGGCACAGTTCGTCAATGATCAAAGGAGAATTGAAAAAAGAGAGGAATCTCTCGAAAGTCGTTCACAGGAATTGGATCGGTCAAAAGAAGAATTAAGGAAAAAAGCACAGGAGATAAAGGATATTCGAACTCAGATAGAGAGCTTACAACAACAAGAAATCCAAAAGATGGAAAGTATTGCCTCTATGAACAAAGAAGAGGCTCGAAGAGAGCTCTTTTCACAAGTAGAGCAAGCTTCAAAAGAGAATCTCGCGCAACAAGTTATTAAATTGGAAAAAGATAATATAGAGGAATTGGAGCAACGAGCGAATAATATTATGGTGCAAGTTATTCAGCGATATGCTCGATCGCATGCTTCTGAATTCATGACTTCAACGGTAACTATTCCTTCTGAGGATGTGAAAGGAAAAATTATTGGAAAAGAGGGGAGAAATATTCGAACTTTGGAAAAGCTTACGGGCGTGGAAGTTATTATCGATGATGCTCCAGACACCGTAATTGTTTCTTCTTTTGATCCGGTACGTCGAGCTATCGCAAAAATAGCACTCGAACACCTTGTAGAAGATGGTCGGATTAACCCTGCTCGTATTGAGGAAGGAGTTGCTTTTGCTGAAAAAGAAATCAATAAGAGTATTAAGGAAGCCGGGGAATCCGCTGTTTATGAGGTAGGAATTGCTGGTCTTCATCCAAAGCTCGTGCATATTTTAGGATCACTGCGTTATCGAACAAGTTTCAAGCAAAATGTTCTTCTTCATTCTTTAGAAGTTTCTTTTATTGCGGGAGCACTTGCCGCTGAACTTGGATATGACGTAAATGTTGCGAAAAAGGCGGGACTCCTTCATGATATCGGGAAGGCAATAGATCATAAAGTGGAAGGAACCCATGTAAATATAGGAATGAAAATTTTGGAGAAATTTGGTGTGGCACAAGAAGTTATTTTGGCCATGCGATCACATCATGAAGAGTATCCTTATGCAACGCCAGAGGCCTTTATAGTGACTGCAGCCGATGCTATATCAGCGAGTCGTCCAGGAGCAAGGCGAGATACTGTTGAGAACTATATTAAGCGATTAGAAGAGCTTGAGGCTTTGGTAAATAGCTTTCCTGGGGTTGAAAAGACCTATGCTATTCAAGCTGGTAGAGAGGTACGTGTATTTGTTAATCCTGAAGCCATTGACGATGCAAAAATGACCATTCTTGCGCGAGAAATTGCTGATCGCGTAGAAGGAGAATTACAGTATCCAGGGGAGATAAAAGTGAATGTTATGCGAGAAACGCGAGCAGTAGAAATTGCTCGGTAGAAGATGATTTTATTGGTAGGGGGCTTGACCCTTGCTATGTTTGGGGGATAGTATACAATAGTGCTACCAAAGCCTTGGCTTGGAATAAGCAAATGAATATAAAAAGAAGGGAGGTGGATTATGGCAAATGTAACAAAAGATGGACTCGTTAGCGCTGTCTCAGTAACCACTGATCTTTCAAAAAAAGATGTTGAATCAGTTATTGAAGCATTGGTTGATGAGATTACACAACAGATTCGTCTAGGAAATAAGGTGACTCTTACTGGTTTCGGAACATTCCGTGTATCAGATCGAGCTGCTCGCGTAGGAATTAATCCTCAGACAAAAGCAAAGATTCAGATCCCAGCTATGAAAGTTCCTAAATTTACTGCTGGAAAAGCATTGAAAGAAGCTGTAAAATAGTTTTGTTTCTCAAGAGCTCGCCTGAGAAGGTATGGAAAATATCGATATTTTCTCAGGCGAGCTCTTCTCTCTGTTTCTCATAATTGCTTTTTCTTTTTTTCTCTCATGGTTTTCAAATTTTATTGAGGAGAAAAGGGAAGACAGTTACACAAAAGATGGTGATACAATCCCGTTATTACGGGATTGTATCGTTCTCTCAAAGCATCCTTGAATAAAAAAGATGCGAATGGAGAATACCTATCGGAGCATAGTATAGTGGTAGTACGCGTGTTTTGGGTACACGTAGTCCCGGTTCGATTCCGGGTGCTCCGACAATATAAACTAGAATCTTCAGTAGCGGGCAATGGCGCGTTTTTTGGGTGCATGTAGGCCCTGGTTCCCTGTCTGCCGGCAGGCAGGGATTCCGGGTGCTCCGACAATCAGTATGATTTCTCAATACAAAATTCTTCTAGACGGCATTCCTCTTATATACGTTTTGAGGCGAGATAGGCGCGCAAGACATTTTCGAATCATTCTTCATGATGATGGGCATTGTGTTGTGACAGTTCCCTATCCCTTTGGAAGACCTGCCGCGGAAAAGTTTTTACACAAACAAGCCTCGTGGATAGCTATTCAGAGAAAAAAAACAATACAAAGAAAACTTCTTTCTGGATATAATAGCAAAGAAGAATATCAAAATCTCAAGGAAAAATCACGAGAGTTTGTTCTGAAAGAATTGGAGTATTGTAATGCCTTCTATGCGTTTTCTTTTACTGGCGTGAGCATTCGAAACCAACGATCTCGTTGGGGGAGTTGCTCAAGTGCAGGACGATTAAATTTTCACTACAAGATCATTCTTCTTCCTCGAAAACTCGCTCGGTATATTATTGTGCATGAATTGTGTCATCTCAAGGAAATGAATCATTCGGCGCGTTTTTGGAGTCTTGTGGCAAAGACGATACCTGAATACAAAACATTACGAGAAGAGCTTCGAAATTGGTAATACAATAAGTACACAAATATGACAAAGAAAAAGACATGCGTAGGACTCCTTTGTGGAGGACAATCAGCAGAGCATGAGGTATCTTTGCATACCGTCAAGAGTGCGTTTCACGCTATTAATAAAGACAGATATGATGTTCATGTTGTGGGTATTAATAGGTGTGGTTTGTGGTCACATATACCAGAAGCGCTCTTAGAACAAGATGTGGAAAAGATGCGAGTATTTCTCGAACAGGTCACTTCATCTCAAAAAGAATTTATTTTGGGACCTCCTGGTCAGGAGGGGGATTATTTTGATATTATTTTTCCTCTTATTCATGGAACCAATGGAGAAGACGGACGTCTTCAAGGACTTTTGGATATGGTAGGCATTCCTTATGTGGGGGCGGGAGTTCTTGGGAGTGCGGTCGGCATGGATAAGGATATCATGAAACGTCTATTACGCGATGCGGACATACCGATAGCTCCCTTCAGAGTTTTGAGAAAAGGAGAAAAAAGTTCTTTTGAAGAGATAAAAAAAGAACTCCATATTCCTCTTTTTGTAAAACCTGCCAATGCAGGATCTTCTGTGGGAGTGAGTAAGGTTCGAAATGAGAAAGAATATAAGCAAGCTCTCAAAGAAGCGTTTCAATTTGATGAGAAGATTCTTCTTGAAAAATCGATAGAGGGAAGAGAGGTAGAGTGTGCTGTTTTGGGTAATGACACTCCACGTTCAAGTGTATGTGGAGAGGTTGTTTTTGAGGATGATTTTTATGGATATGATACGAAGTATTCCTCAACAAGTAATACAAGACTCGTTATTCCTGCGAATATAGATAGCTCCTTGTCTGAAAAGATACAAACACTTGCTATACAAACTTTTCAAATATTAGAATGTTTGGGACTGGGAAGGGTGGATTTTTTTGTAGAAAAAGAAGGTCATATATTCGTAAATGAAATCAACACTCTTCCTGGTTTTACGGACAAAAGCATGTATCCCAAGCTTTGGGAAGCAACAGGCCTTTCCTATGAAAAACTTATTGATACCTTACTTTCTCTTGTACAAGAACGGAAAGAAAAAACTACTCGTCTTTTTTAGGTTCTTCTTCGGATGAAGGTTTTGAAGATGTGTTGATGGGAAGAGCCTTCTTTTGCATCTGGCGGGCAAAGTAAAAGAGAAGCAATGCCCAGATAATAATTTGAAAAAACTCTCCATTTATATTTGAAAGAAGTTGTTCGAGCTGTTGTTCTGAAATAATTTCATATTTTTGTCGAAGAGAGAGTACTTCACCGAGGATTTCAAAGATATTTTTGAAAAGAAAGAGCGTGAGGCCAAGGAGGAGGTAGGTCTGAGAAGATACCCGTTCTTTCCATCGAAAAAATGCTCCCACAAGAAGCAGAAAGCTTCCTATAAGAGTAATGATGCCAATAATAGGATCAAGAAAGGTTGTATACGCTATTTCTACGTGAAGAAAGAGTCCAAGGAGATATTTTAATGTTTGGTAGCTCCACTGTGAAAATTGAAAAAGGGCGATGAGAATAAGAGAGAGGAGAATAAAGCGTTCTCCGTACGAGAGTATATTTTTCATAAGCATAAAAATAGGATGTAACTTTTTCTAGAATACAATAAGAACTCTTTTTTCGTCAAAGTGTTTTTGTGGTATACTAGAGAGGCAAAAAATAAGGATATCTACTTATGATACATGCTATTTTATCTTTTCTTACATTTGTCCTTCTTTTGGGGGGTATTGCTTATGGAACATCTTGGATTGTTGATAATAAGCCCACGATGAAGGTTCCTCAAGAAAATTCTATCGAAAATATCCGAGTAAAGGGGGATGAGGTGAGTCAATTAGACGCGAAAGATACTTCTTTATCAGAAACAAAGGAAGAAATTCAAGAAAATGTTGATGAAAAAGAAATCGATAAGGAGAGTATGCGAAAAGAAGTTGATCTTGTCGTGCTCAATGGTGGCGGGGCAGTGGGCTCAGCAGGTGCCTTGGCAAAACTTTTTGAAGGAGTCCAATATGCCAATGTACGAGCATCTAATGCGTCTTCTTATGAATACACTGACATAAGCATCTATTTCCAAGAAGGAAAAGAAGAAGAAGCAAAGGTTGCCTTGGAGGATATGCAATCTTTTGATGGGTATTTGGAAAAGAAGCTTGAAATAAAGAGCGCTGAAAATACTGATCAAAAGGGTGGGGATATCGTGGTTATTATTGGCGAATGATTGTTATGGAATATTTTCGTTCTACATTTCTCTGGGGAGGGGCGTTTTTTGTAGCCATAGGATTGGCGTTTTTTGGCTTGTCTGTACAGGCAGAAGAAGACATTCTGGAAGAACTTGGGGGTAAATTAGAAGACCTTGAAAAAAAAAAGGAATCCTATAGTAATATTGTAGACCTTAAACAAAAAGAAGCGGAGGTATATGATGCTCAGGTTCGCTCTCTTACCGTGCAAGCTACTGAGGTTGCTCAAGACATCGAAGAAAATCAAGGCACTCTCACGGATGTACGGCGAGATATTACCTCACTTATTCGAGATATTGAACAAAAAGAAATTGTGATTCGTGTTCAAAAAGAAGTCCTTTCTAATATCATGCGAACGTATTACGATCAAAGACAAATGGGTGTCGTGGGGGCATTGGTAGGGAAATCATCAGGGGATGTTCTTTTTGCTTCTGAAGATCGCTCTTCTCAACTCCAGGGCCGAGTAGGAGAAACGCTCGGAGAGATTACTTCCCTGAGAGAGAGTCTTGAAAAGGATAAGATTGAATTGGAACGAAAACGAAGTGATCTAGAAAATCTTCAGATACGACTTGAAAAACAAGAAGATTATCTCGAAGGAGCGCAAACACAAAAACAACAGCTTCTCGAAAAAGCACTGACAGAAAAAGGAAAGTATGCGTGGAGGTTGGATAAAGTTGAGGAAGAAATACGTGAGATTCAAGAAGAACTTAATGCTCTTCGTATAAATAATATCGCCAATCTTGATATAAGCTCTCTTCCAAAAAGAGAAAAAGGTTTACTTGAATATCCTTTAAAGACTATCCGCTTAACACAAGGATATGGGGATACCGATTTTGATCGGTGGTATGATTTTCACACGGGGGTAGACTTTGGTGCTTCCATAGGAACTGATGTTTTCGCCGTAGAAGATGGCATTGTCGTAGATACGAATCTTTCGAATTATGCCTATGGGAATTGGGTGGCTATAAGACATAAATTCAATGGAAAAGAAATCGTTTCTTTTTATGGACATTTGAGCAAAATTGATTCAGACATGAAAGCAGGAAAAAAAGTAGATAAGGGAGATATTATTGGTGAAGTAGGAAATACGGGAAACTCTACAGGACCACATCTTCATTTTGGAGTATATCAAGGAAAGGGTTTTTATATAAAGAGATCGAGTGTTGTAAATGGAGTCAAGCTTCCTCCTGATGGATTGGATGTTAATCCGTACTGGTATTTGCCGTAATCTATAAAAAATATGCATACTATCGCATTTAAAAATAAACAAGAAGTTGCTGAAAATACTTTTCTCTATACGTTTTCACGTCCAGAGGGATATGTGTTTGACGCAGGACAATATGCTACAGTACTTTTTGGGAAAGACGCTCTTTATCAAGATGCAAGAGGAAATGCACGAGCATTTTCTTTTGCGAGCGCTCCTTACGAAGAAGATCTTGGATTCATGATGCGACAGAGCCAAACAGGATTTAAGAAAAATATTCATGTGCTCAAAGAAGGAGAAATGGTAAGTCTTTCTCCTGCTGTGGGGAGATGCACCCTTTCTTATTTCAAGCAACAAAAAAAACTTATTATACTTACCGCGGGAGTGGGAATAACGCCAATACGAAGTATTTTGCGACAGATTATCCATACAAAAGCACCCCTTGAATGTCTTTTGTTTAATTCCAATAGAACGCCAGAATCGACACCTGAACTTGATTGGCTTGAAAGGATGAATAAAGAACATGATTATATTACTGTTGTGAATATGATGACGGATATGGAACGCGCAAAACTTCCTTGGAATGGGTATACTGGATATATAGATCAAACGTTCCTCGAAGAAAGAATACGAGATGAGGCAGAGACAAATTATTTTGTTGTAGGAGCTTCTGGCTTTATTGAATCTATGCGAAAAAACCTCCTAAACATGGCTATTTCTGAAGAAAAGATCTTTTTCGACAATTTTGGTTGATTTTTTTTCTCATCTCTGGTAGGATTTCTTGTGTGGAAGAAAGGGGATTGTTTTCTTTCCTAAAAAGACAATGAGAAGCGGGTGTCGTATAATGGTTTATTATATCAGCCTTCCAAGCTGAGGACGAGGGTTCGATTCCCTTCACCCGCTCAAGTATACAAAAAGACCTCCTCCTGGGGGTCTTTTTGTATACTTTGAAATGAGAGGGAATCGAAGGGTATTTTAAAAATGTGAACTGCTTCACGTTTTTATAAACCCAGACTTTAGGGGAGGAAATGAGGCATGTGCGAAGCACGCCGAATGACGGAGGAAAAGGATTCCCTTCACTCGCTCATAATATCAAAAACGGCTTTTTTATAGGTCGTTTTTGTTTTATGCAAAAGCTTAAAAACAAAATAGATAATGAATCTGTTGGATTTTTTATTGCTTTAGCTCTAATTATCCTCTCCATTATTTTTGGAAATGGATGGGGTGCATATTAACAAAAATCATAAACAATATGTTGGATCAGCTTATAATTACTGGGGTTAGTGGTGCTATAATCATTTTTATGATGTTGGGATTTGGAAAAATAATAAAGATAAGCAAGTTAGCTAAAACAGAGCAGGGTTGGAAAAAAGCCACTAGCACAGTTTTAGGAAAAAGTTTTGTTGCTTGGCTATCCGTATTTTGTTTTTTAACAATCGCAATAATAATCGTTTTTGGGTTAATTGTTTCAATAATTTTTTCATAGATGGTAATTAAAAGCATAACGATAACTTGTCCCAATTGTAAGAAAAAATTCACAAGCACAAAGGTTTTGAGTTTCAATACTTTCAATGGCCCTCCGGATCTTAGTAGTGAAAGTTTTTTACCAACGAGAAAACGTCCAGATTGCGGGAAGCTGGTCGATATTTCCAATGGAAATAATTGGATTTATACACCCCTGACTACGCGTCAAAAAATCAAGCGCTTTTTTGGGAACTTTTTACCATAGCTTATGCAAAGTTACTTTAAAATGCTAAGATTAAGGCAATCAATATGAATCAAAAAACCATCAAATCGTTGTTAAAGATTATCTTCATCGTCATCTTCTTGCCGGCTGTTTTGATTTGGTATGTGTGGAAGAAAACCGAATGGAGCAAAAGGAATAAATGGATCGCAACTGTGGGAATTGCAGTTGTTTTTTTAGTTGCGATTTCATCTGATGACAAGGTGGAAACAAAAACTAAAAACGAAGCTGTTGTCTTGCCTCAAGCGCAGACTTCACAACAACAACCGGAAGAAGAAAAGCAAAATACTCCCGAGCCTGTAGATCCAAAAGTGGCAGAAGCAGAGCAAACAACTATACAAGTCAAAGAAGAAGTTTTTAAGGTGGCAAGTGTAGTTGATGGCGATACAATCAAACTCGAAAATGGCCAAGTCGTTCGCTATATTGGAATAGACACTCCGGAAACCGTGCACCCATCCAAGCCAGTTCAGTGCTTTGGTAAAGAAGCTAGCGCAAAAAACAAAGAAATGGTTTTGGGGAAAGAAGTAAGACTTGTAAAAGATGTTTCGGAAACAGACAAATATGGCAGAATTTTGAGATATGTCTATGTTGGGGACGATCTAATAAATGATTACTTAGTTCGCAATGGTTACGCTAGTTCTTATTCATATCCGCCGGATGTGAAATTTCAAGATCAATTCAAGCAAGCCGAGACAGAAGCTAGGACAAATAAGCGCGGATTATGGGCTGACGGAGTTTGTGAAACAGAAACAGATCAAACTCCTGCACCAACAACCGCTACAATTGCACCAGTAGCCCCTAAAAGCTCAAATTCTTCCTCCTCTGGCTCTTTTGCGTGCAATTGCAGTAAAGCGCTTGCGCTCAAATGAGTTCTTGCGCCGAGGCGCAATATCAGCTCGATGTTTGTGGGTGCTCAAAAAGAGACGCCGACAAGGATGGCGTCGCTTGTGATTCGGATTGCCAATAATCTAAAAAAGAAAATGCACAAATATCTATTTCAACTCAAAATCAATACTTACAACAACAGAAACCCTTTTTATGAAATAGAGTCGTTGCCTAATTCTGATATTAAAAGGGTAGTTTTGTTTGGTGGACAAATGCAAAGTCTTGGAAGATTTAAACCTATCGGAAGAATAAGGGATATTGCTACGACATTTATCTATCTTGAAACAATAAAACCAATCGAGCCAGAGAATAGATACCACAATTTAGAGAAACTTTGCCAGATGATCTGCTTAGCAACAGGGCAACCGGCCAATCCGGAAGAAGTAAAAATTGATCAGAATACAACTTTTGAAAGCGTTTTTGAGGAATATAAACATTCAAATCATTTCGAGGACGGGGTTGTTTATGGTGGACGAGTAGTGGAGCCTAATCCGATAGAAAAGGTTGTAGCCTACTCGCATTTTTTGCACAAAATTGATTCAGGAAATAATGAAAAATTTGAGAATGCTTTGCAAACATTTTGTTGGGCCTATGAACTTGAAATGCTACCAAATCCACATCTGAAATATACTCTCTGTATGACTCTTTACTTATCTTCGATTAACCAATTAGCGGATAATCCGAAAATAAAGTGCAGAGGTGATTTTATGTGCACGGTGTGTGGGGATAAAATTCCTAACAAGGAACATTCATTAAGTAGCCATTCGAAAGAGATGGAAAAACTAATAAGGAATCTCATAACAGGAGATAATGTTGATCTTGCCGTAGCTCAAACAAAAAAATTATACAGCAAAATAAGATCGACTTATTTACACGATGGACTTTTAAGGGGCAATGAAAGACAGGGCGGTTTTCTTGCTGACATAGAAAGCGAAGAAAATCAGAAGTTAGTTGAGGATTCAATGAATTTATCAACTTTAAATAGAATGCTTATTGAGCTTTTTCTTCAACACCAAGCAAATCAGATTGATAAGGTTTGACCAAAGTGTTCTGAAAGAAAAAACAGCAAAGAATTTTTTTGGCTTGTTGAGAAATGTTGGGATTGTAGGCGCAGATAATTGATTGGAAATAGCATTTTCGCTTGTTAAGGTTGTTAAGTAATGTTAAGGTAATGAGTGAACAATTGATTTAAAATAATGCTATCATTTGCTATCATTTATTAAGTTTTGCTAGGGTAATTCAATTCAAATAATCTAGGTAGATTAGTAAAAAACGGCTACTTAGAATTGTTGAGAAATGTTGAGATTATACAATTAAAAAATGATATAATTTTGCAATAGAAAATCAGTCGATTTTTTTTTGAAATCCTCTTATTTCTTGTATATTTTCTATCATTTCTTTTTTCGAGGCTATTATTTTTTCTTGTGCGTATGCAATAGAGCGTATGTTTATTTGTTCAACAAAGCTAGTGGGCATTGGAACATATGCCTCTTTTTCTATTTGCCAACCAGTCATAATGGCAACTTTTGAAGATAAGGGTATGGTTAATTCTGTGTCATTATATACAAGACCGGGGGCTGACCCAAATGCTCTATGGCCATATTTTTTAATAGATTCTGGCCTAAAGATAACACAAGGATGATCAGAGGTTATAAATTCATCATTTTCATCTTCTGGCATTATAAAACCCCATTTCATTTGGAATATGATATTAGCGATATATGCCAAGTTATCTATAAGGGAAATAGAGTGAAAATTATCAAAATTTTCCAATACTTCCCTTACTTCATCTTGTGAAAATGAATCTTTTTCTTCCGCTGGAAACATTCTCTCCGAAAAGCATTTCGCCTTAGGATTTGCCTCAAAATGCTTTCTCCATTCATCAAGCTTTTTATCCAAGTCGCTCCAGGATTTTCTCATAGACTCTCTATCTACTTTTGTCCTGTGCTTCATAGAGGCAATAAAAATAGACACCTGCGCTCTTTCTTCTGGCGTTAGGGGTAATCTTTTCGAAATCTTGTTTTTGAATATACTAGAAAAAGCACCCTCGATATTTGAGAGCGTATCTTCAATGAAAAAGCTTTTTTCTCCGGAATCAAATTTTATAGAATAAAAAGAATTTTCAGTCAGAATGTTTTTTGGCTTTATTCTTATGACCTTGTCTTCATCGCCATTGCTAGTTAGCGCCCAAAGAAAGCCGTCTTTGTTTGTAAAATTTTCCAAATAGCACTTTGGGACTATATGTTGTTTTTTCTTTTGCATATAACTTTAATTCCTTGTTTTATTGAAAAGAAAGTGAAGTAATCTCTCGTTATCTTGTTGAGTTGAGGAAAATTCCACCTTTAAGGGTGTTTTTTTATTGCCTATTTGAATCTCTGGATTATCAGATGAAAAATGATATTTTATTTTCTCTCTTTTGCCTTTCCCGGAAGATATGGAAAAATCTACCTTTTCGCCCAGGGTTTCTTCTAGCTCCCTAATGGTATTTCGCACATCTTCATCAGTAGCTTTTATGGGCTTTATTGTGTATTTTGATAAGTCTTTTTTCATAAAATTGAACCTTGCATACCCTCACTTTTTAATCTCTAAAAATTGATTACATATGCTTACCTTTTGACCTAAAAATTTATCATTTTACAACCTAACATAACCTAACCTTTTTAACTCTTGAGAACTGTTTACATATGTTTACTTTTTGACCCCAAAGCATCTTTTTTCATATGATTTTAGAACCTTACCAAACCCTACCTTTTCACACATTAACAACCTGACAAAACCTGACTTTTTAATCTCTGAAAAATACTGACATATACTTACTTTTTTTATCCAAAAAATGTTATTTTAATGGTAT
>Ga0207419_1001264_pt1 | contig 19560 bp, 8 predicted proteins | sample ElkSloMetagenome_4_FD_184723 | JGI IMG/M metagenome (GOLD analysis project Ga0207419, IMG submission 184723) | Hot spring microbial communities from Elkhorn Slough, Monterey Bay, USA - MD2A (version 2) | ecosystem: Environmental > Aquatic > Marine > Intertidal zone > Estuary: Microbial mat ...
CGAGACATAGCGCATTTTAGATAGCAGGTGTCCACCACGCTTGCGCCGACGCTCCAAACCCTCCAGCCACTCAGGATGGCCGAAAACAACCAGCGCTTCGGCATTTATTGCGCCGTTTTTGGTCAAACCCAGACTCAACACGTCTACCCCAGCCTTCCAGGTCATCTCAGCCGGCGTAGCGTTCAGCCAGGCCAGCGCGTTGGCAAAGCGCGCGCCGTCCATGTGCAGGGGCAGGCTGCGCTCGTGCGCCACTTCTGCGATCGATGCAATCTGTTCCGGGCGATAGCAGGTCCCACATTCAGTCGCTTGGGTAATTGAAACCACCGAGGGCTTGACGTTGTGAACTCCGTGGACACCCGCTGAATCAATGGCTTGTGCCAGCCTGGCCGGATCAAGCTGCGCATTGCCGCCGGCCAGCGGCATCAGCTTGGCACCGGCGGTATAAAATTCGGGCGCACCGCCTTCGTCATTGTGAATATGCGACTGCTGATGGCACATGACCGCCCCCCAGGGCGGAATGATTTCAGCGAGCGCAATGCAGTTCGCTGCCGTACCGGTTGAAATGGGTAGCACTTTACAGTCGGTTTCAAACCAGTCCGACAGGCGCGCGTTGAGCTCACGACTGTATCGATCATCCGAATAAGCGGTCGCATAGCCAGCATTTGCCGCCAGCAGTGCGTCCATGATTTTCGGGTGGGCTGGGGCTTCGTTATCGCTTTTGAAATTCACTGTCCAAGACCGTTTTGTGTATGTCACAAGTCGATCTGCATGGTAATGCTGTTCGCATCAATCCGCCATGAGGTTTACCAAGCTTTTTCGCGACGGCTAAAGAGGAATATGTTTCATGCGGCTCTGCTCACCATCTGGCCCGGTCCTTTTGCGAAAATATCTCAATGGCATTTCCACCCCTTAAACCCGATGAACTGATGCAGCGCGATTTGTCGTGGCTGCAGCGACGCAGGAAGCAGCTCGCTGGCTTCCGTGGGCCTGCTGAAAAACGCGACCGGCTGCAGGCCGCTTTTCAGACTCGATTCGAACAATCAATTGCCATGCGAGCAGCCCGCGCAGAAAACGCACCAACAGTGCATCCAGCGCCTGAGCTGCCGATCAGTGCGCGCGAAGATGATCTGGTCGAAGCCATCAAAGCGCATCAGGTTTTGATCGTGGCCGGCGAGACCGGTTCCGGCAAATCGACCCGGCTGCCGCAGCTTTGCCTGCGGGCCGGGCGCGGTCAGCGCGGCTTGATTGGCTGCACCCAGCCGCGGCGAATTGCGGCTCGCTCGGTGGCGCGTCGAGTCAGCGAAGAATTGCAGGGCGAGCTGGGGGGCGTCGTCGGTTTTCAGGTTCGGTTCAACGAAAAGGTCTCGGACGACAGCTGGATCAAATTCATGACTGACGGCATCGCGCTGGCCGAGATCCATCACGACCGACGCCTCAACCGCTACGACACGCTGATCATTGACGAGGCCCACGAGCGAAGCCTGAATATTGATTTCCTGCTCGGGTATTTGAAAAACCTGCTGCCCAGGCGCCCGGACCTGAAGGTGATCATCACCTCAGCCACCATTGATACCGAACGTTTCGCCAAGCATTTCGATCAGGCTCCGGTCATTCAGGTCGAAGGGCGTGGTTACCCGGTCGACATTCAATATCAATCTCCCAATGACGGCGAGGATTTACCGGCCCAGGTGGCACGGGCGGTCAATACTGCCTCGCGCATCGATCCTCGCGGTGACCTGCTGGTGTTTTTACCGGGCGAGCGCGAAATTTTTCAGGTGGCACGGGCACTGCGTCGAAAACAGCTTGCTCACACTGAAATTTTACCGCTGTACGCGCGCCTGCCCATGGCCAGTCAGGACAAGATTTTCAAGCCTGGCAACCAACGACGGATTGTGCTGGCAACCAATGTTGCGGAAACCTCGCTAACGGTGCCAGGCATTCGTTTTGTTATTGACTCAGGACTTGCCCGAATTTCGCGCTACGCGGCACACTCGCGGGTCTTGCGTCTGCCTATCGAGGCGGTGTCTCAGGCGGCCTCCAACCAGCGCGCCGGGCGCTGCGGCCGGGTTGGTCCCGGTGTCTGCATTCGATTATTTGAGCAAGATGACTTCGACAACCGGCCAGAATTTACCGAACCGGAGATCCAGCGCGCGGGATTAGTGGGTGTCGTGCTGGAAATGCTGGCCCTTGGGCTGGGTGACCCGGAAGACTTCCCGTTCATCGATCCGCCGCCAAAGCGCTTACTGGGTGAGGCCTGGCAAACGCTGCATGAACTCCAGGCTACTGATGAAGACCGCAAGTTGAGCGCGCTCGGCACACAGCTCGCCCGGCTACCGGTGGACGCGCGTCACGCCCGCATTCTGATTGAAGCCCAGCAGCGCGGCTGCCTGGCCGATGCCATGGTTCTAGTCGCTGCACTCAGCCTGCCTGATGTTCGCGAACGACCGCTGGAGCAGCAGCAAGCCGCCGATCAGGCTCATCAAGAATTCGTCGTGCCCGGCTCGGATTACCTGAGCACTCTGAAACTTTGGCGCTGGTGGCAAAACACGCGCAAGGAAACTTCACGCTCGAAAGCTGATCGGGCTGCGCGCAAGCGCTTCTTGAATGCAGCGCGGCTGCATGAGTGGGGTCAGCTCTACGGCCAGCTCGCCCAAATTGCCCGGCAGGAACGCTGGACGGTCAAACAGGCAAAGGCTGAGCAGGCGACGACGGATGATCAGGCCAAAAATAATGATGATGCCAGTATCCATCGCAGCCTGCTCAGCGGCTTGCTCAGCATGATCGGCCAGCACCAGGAAAAAGGCGAATATCAGGGCGCGCGCGGGCACAAATTCAGGATTTTCCCGGGCTCGGTGCTTGGCCAGCGCAATCCCGCCTGGCTAATGGCCGGCGAGCTGGTTGAAACCGGACGCACCTATGCGCGCACGGTTGCGCCCATAGAACCCGCCTGGCTTGAACAACAGGCCGGTCATTTGACCAAGCGACGCGTGTTCGATCCGTACTGGGATCGTCGCTCTGGCCGGGTCATGGGCTTCGAGCAGCTCAGCCTGCACGGCTTGATTCTGGTCGAGAAACGACGCACGCATTTCGGCCCGCATGACCCAGCCCAGGCTCGCCACCTGTTTATTCGGCACGCGCTGGTGCGCAGCGAAATTCATCATCAGGCCGAATTCTTCAAACGCAACAAAGCCCTGCAGATCGAACTGGCCGAGCATGAACATCGCCGCCGCCGCCGCGATGTGTTGGCATCTGAAGCCGAACTCGAGCAATTTTTTGATCAGCGAATCCCGCCGAATATCTTTACCACCAAGGCCTTTGCGGGCTGGTACAAACGACTAGACAACGAGAAACGCGATCAGCTGCTGTATGACAGCGCCACACTCCTGCGCGACGACGCCGAACTGGCTGAACGCGAAGCGTTTCCCGCCCGCCTGCAGATCGGTAAAGAGCACTTCAAGCTGCGCTATCGTTTCGATCCTGGCGAGCCAGACGATGGCATCACACTGCACTGCCCGCTGCATTTACTCAACCAGTTGAAACCTGAACGCCTGAGCTGGCTGGTGCCCGGCCTGCAGCGCGACAAGATTGTGGCCTTGATCAGCAGCCTGCCCAAATCGCTTCGTCGTTCATTGGTGCCGGTCAAAGAATTTGCCCAAGCGGCGCATGAAGCCATTGATGCAGGGCTTGAGCAAAACACGCTTGCTTTTGACCAATCACTGGAAGCTGTGCTGGGGCGCGAACTCAGTCGGATGAGTGGACTTGAAATAAACGAAGGCAGCTTCCAGCCCGAAAAATTGCCCACACATTTCTGGATTCGCATCCGATTGCACGACGATGGCGGAAAAGAACTGGGCTGCAGTCGCAGCCTGGACGATTTGATCCAGCGGTTCGCCGCAAGAGCACGCCAGGAATTCATGGACCGCCAGGCCGACCAATGGCAGCGTGACGGTCTGCAATTAGCAGATATACCTGCGCTACCCGACCAGATCACCACCCGCGGCGGCCATAAAGCCTGGCCCGCGTTTGTAGATCAAACTGGCAATCGAAGTGAAAATCAAGGCACGCGCGTTGGAGTGCGCGTTTTTGACCGTCAACATGATGCTCAAATCAATCATCGCGAAGGTATTGCAGCGCTGCTGCGTCAAGCCCTCAGCGACAAGTGGAAATACCTGCGCAAGCACGCTGGAATCTCTCAGGCTGCCCAAATTGCCTGGACACGGGTTGAAGACATCAGCGAATTGACCGAGCGCCTGCGCAATATGACGCTGTATGATCTGCTCGAATCCGCCTGGCAACTTCGAGACAAAAAAGCGGTCCAAGGCCGATTTGAGGAAATTCGCGGCAATTTTATCGAACGCTACCAACAGCTCAGCGCTCAGCTCGACGACTGCTTGATTCGCTGGCATGAGTTGAGCCTGCACATTGAAAGCCTGTCCGATGCCGTACCGTCGGCCTATGCTGATTTACGATCGCAGCTCGACGATTTGATGTATGCAGGTTTTATCGAAGACATTGAAGCATCACGTCTAGCTGACTATCCACGATATTTGGAAGCCATCGCCAAGCGAATTGAAGTAATCGAATACGACCCGCGTCGCGACCATGACCGAATGAAAGAAGTCCAACCGTTCTGGAGTCGCTATCTGGACTATTTAAATGACGGCGGCGCGTACAGCAATAAACTGGACCACTATCGCTGGTTAATCGAAGAATATCGCGTTCAAATTTTTGCCCAAACGCTGGGGACAGGCCAAAAGGTATCCGTGAAACGCCTGAATAATGCCTGGACCGAAGTTGCTGAATGCGGATGAGAATCCAATAAATTCATTAAAATTCGTCGCAAGCTGCTTGAATTAACAGAATTTTTATTGTTTTCAATGGTTTTGAAACATTGCAAGCCGTTAAACTATACAACGTGAGAATCTTACTCACCTTTAAACCTACTGGATAACCAAACTGACGGTTACTATGAGATTCGAGAAAAAAATGAGTTCATCAACGTTGAGGGTGTTGGCAATTTGCCTCGGCCTGACTGCACATGTTGCGAATGCATCTGTTGTTTCAGACGAGCTCGCTGTGCCAGAGTACTTGCGTGGTGCAACACCATCTTCTTTTGAGTTGCTGATTGATGAAAATCAGTCCTTTGACATCATTTCGCCCGGAGGCCTGAACTATGACTCAAGCACCGGTGCTGTTTCTTTTGATATTTTCGGCCCTCTGTTCTGTTTTCAACTCAGCGACGACATCCCAAGCACGGGTCTTCTTATGTCGTTGGATAATGCTAACGGCGACCCGATCTTGGAAACATTTCCACTTGACTTGGCGCTACAGTATCGCTTGGCCTCCAACCAAATCGCGATGTCGGTTCCTGACAACGGTGCCTGTTTTTATGAAAGTGATTTGGGCTTCGGGATCGACGGGATCGAGCCCGCGGATTCAGCTGGTGGAAGCGATCGAATTTTCTCCGACCGTTTCGTCGGCAGCAGCGAGCTGCAGATTGAATTCATTGACGTGCCTTCATTTGTAAGAATTGGCGAGTCTGTTAACTACAGTATCGAAGTCCGCAATTTTGGCGCTCAAACAGCCTCAAAAGTCGGCATTCAAGAGCTTTATCCACGTAATCTGGAGCTCTACCCCGACGGGCAGCTGATCGCTGGATTTTTCGCCTGTGTGGCAAGCGGCGATGCAAATTGCGCCGACGCGACATCTGGTCTCAATAGCCTTTCGATTCGGGGAAAAGATATAAGCATTCCGCCGGGCGGCTCGGTCAGATTCAATATAAGCCGTCGGGTTTTCGAAAGTTCAGTCGTTGGCGGAACCATTGACCTTTATGCGGGCGCCGTTGAGCGCAGTCGTGAGGCAAACAGAAGCTGGGATGCTGCTACTGCAACCATGACGGTAATCGGCGAAGGCCAAACCATCGCAGCAAGTTTCGAAAATACGGCGCTCCCGGTCGCCAATGGTATCGATCAAGCTCAGATTCGCGTAACCGCTCTAGATAACCTGAAAAACCCGACGCCGGATGTCACTATTGAAGTCAGCGACCCTGACAATCTGATATTCAATCAGACTTCGGGCGTGACCGGCGTCGACGGTAGCGTGGTGTTTCTGGCCAGCACGTCTGGTGCTGAACAGGCCGGTTCTTTCCTGCCCGAGTTTGTTGCACCGGACATCGGAAACAACGGTGCCAACACAAACATTTCGGTCGAATTCGTTGCAGACCTACCTGCTCAATTCAGCGCTTTCACCACCGTCAACAATGCTGTGGCCGATGGAAAAGACGTTGGCATCATTGAGGTCAGCGTGTTCGATGCTTTGAGCAACCCGGTCGAAAATGCTTTAGTTACCGTACAGAATCCAGATGGACTTATCTTTGGGCAGAGCTCCGGAACTACCGATCAAAGCGGCATTGCCGTTTTCACGGCAAGCTCGACGGACAGCGGCACTTTTTCGCCCACGTTTGCACAACTCAATATTGCCGGCACAACCTCTTCGGAAATAAGCTTTACACCAGGTGAACCTGCCCAGCTCGCTTTCGTAGTGCAGCCTAGCGACGTAGCTGCAGGCGAAATCATCACGCCGGCGGTCGTCATTCAGATTCTAGATGCATTTGGGAATCTGGTGGTTGCCGATGATAGTTCAGTCATTACTTTACAGCTGCGGCAGAATTCTATCGGTCAGAGCTTTTTCCCTGACGCCGTAGCTGTAGACGGTGTAGTGACCTTCTCCAATCTGAGTGTAGATACTGCGGGAACCAATTACGACTTGCGCGTCTTTAGCGACTACCCGACGATTACAAGCGATACGTTCGAGGTGTTTCGAATATTTCAGTAACTCGGTTGGCGGATATAGTCAGCACAAGGCCTGCCCCCTGCGGCAGGCCTTTTTCTTTTCAACGCACTCAACCCTCTACGGCACGATGCAATTACAATCTCAGGCATGTCTGACACCTCGCCAACGCAGGCCATTACTTGCTGGCTAAACGACTATCGTTCAGCGAGTCGCTGCGACTCTGACGACATCAAGCTGGGATTTGAGCTGCTGCGCAGTGCTGATCCGGATACCCATACCGCCGGGCTGGTGCTTGAGACACTACGCAGCCTTGATCGACTCTCTCCTGATCCAGATACTATCGCCGCCAGCTTGCTGATTCCGCTGGCGCAACAGAAACAACAGCCGTTAGACAGGCTGAGCCCGGCGGTGCAATCGCTGCTGGGGCAGCTAGAGAAGCTGACTCACTTCGGTCGCACTTATCTGCCCAGCGATAGCGGTCGAGCCGAGGGTCTACGTCGACTTCTGCTGGCGTTGATCGCCGATATGCGCGTGGTTTTGATCGCACTGGCCTGGCAACTGGCGCGTCTGCGCAAGGCACAGGAACTTTCTTCTGACCAACGCCAGGCGCTGGCGAATGAAACCCAGATTATCCATGCGCCGCTGGCCAACCGGCTCGGGATCTGGCAGCTCAAGTGGGAACTGGAAGATTTATCGTTTCGTTATCTGGAGCCGGACACCTACCGCAAAATCAGCAAGCTGGTTGCTGAGCGACGATCTGATCGCGAAGCGTTTATCGGTCGATTCATGGATCGCCTTAAAGCGATCGTAAATCAACAGAAGATCGACGCAAACATCAGTGGACGAGCAAAACATATTTACTCGATCTGGCGCAAGATGCAGCGCAAGGGGCTTGATTTTAACGAGCTGTTCGATGTCCGCGCTGTACGCGTATTGGTCGAGTCGGTCGCCGAATGCTATGCCGTCCTCGGCCTGGTGCATACCCACTGGCAGCCCGTACCCGGAGAGTTTGACGACTACATCACGAACCCAAAAGCCAATCTCTATCAGTCGCTGCACACCGCTGTAACCGGCGACAGCGGTCGCGTGGTTGAAGTTCAGATTCGCACTCACGATATGCACGCCCACGCCGAGCTTGGTGTCGCCGCACACTGGCGCTACAAAGAGGGCGGCCCCAGAGACAGCGCGCTGGAGCAGCGCATTGGCGTCATGCGGCGCTTGCTCGACGGCCAGGGTGATGACGACGAGAGCCTGCTTGAGGATTTCGGTAACGAAACTGGCGAAGATCGGGTCTATGTTCTTACGCCTCAGGGCGATGTTAAAGATCTGGCTTCAGGCGCAACGCCGCTTGATTTTGCCTACCTTGTCCACACCGAAGTCGGTCATCGCTGTCGCGGCGCGCGGGTCAACGGCCGGATCGTACCGTTGACAACCGTGCTGCAAAACGGCGACCGCGTTGAAATTCTGACCGCCAAGGAACCCAAACCATCGCGCGATTGGATGAGCCCGCGCATGGGCTACATCCGCACCGCTCGAGCACGGGCTAAAGTCAGACATTGGTTCAAACAGGCCAACTACGATGACAATCTGGACGACGGGCGGCAGGCAATCGAAGCTGAATTCCGTCGCTTGGACTTGAACCTGGATGATCTCGAAAGCGTGATCAGCACCTTCAACTTCAAGCGCGTGGATGATCTATTGGTAGCCGTCGGCAGCGGTGATTTAACCACCGGCCAGGTCGCTGGTGCCGTTGAGCGCGCTCACACAGCCCGCTCGCCAAAAAATTCGCGCATCACCGTTCAAGACCGCCCGGTTCAAGAAAACGAGAAAGATGATATTCGGATTGAAGGCGTCGGAAAATTGCTCCATCAAATGGCAAGCTGCTGCCAACCGGTGCCGGGCGACGCGATTGGTGGCTACATCACCCAATCGCGCGGCGTGAGCATCCATCGTCAGGACTGCCGTCAATTCCTGAATTTGATCCGTCAGCATCCTGAGCGAATCTTGACCGTCGCCTGGGCGCAGCGTGGACGCAGCCACTATCCAGCGCGAATCCTGATTGAGGCCCTGGACCGACGCGAACTGCTGCGTGACTTGGCCACCCTGCTGGCTCACGAAAATGTCAACGTCAGCGCGATGAACACTCGACATGAAGACGATAACCAGCAAATGGCTATCGAGCTAACTGTGCAGGTGGCAGACTTCGACCAGCTGGCGATCTTGCTTGGCAAAATGCAGTCGATTCCCAACGTGACCAGCGCGCGCAGATTGCGTAATCTGTAAGATGGCGCAATGAACTCCGCCGCACCGTTGATCAGCGTCATCATCCCCAACTGGAATGGTGCCCATCACCTGCCCGAATGCCTTCAATCGCTGCGAACTCAGCAGTTTCAGAACTTTGAAACCGTCGTTGTCGACAACGGGTCCAGTGACGAATCCATCGAGCTACTGGCCCGCGATTTTGATTGGGTGCGGGTAATTGCTCGCAATGACAACGGCGGTTTTTCCAAAGCCGTCAACGATGGCATCCGGCAGTCTCGTGCAGCATTCATCGTATTGCTCAATAACGACACGCGGGCAGAGCCGGACTGGCTGGCGGCCCTGCACGCCGGGATGCAGCGATACCCTGAGGCGAGCCTGGGTGCATCCAGAATGTTGCTCTACGATCCACCGCATTTGGTGGATTCGGCAGGCGATGGGTATTCGATGCGTTTGGGCGCGGGTTACAACCTGGCCTCAGGGCAACCATCAAAGCAGGTTGATCAAGATGCGTGGGTTTTTGGAGCCTGCGCGGGCGCTGCGATCTATCGCCGATCTTTATTTGATGACATCGGCCTGTTTGATGAAGACTTTTTTTTGATCTTTGAGGACGTCGATATTGCCCTGCGGGCTCAAGTTGCAGGTCATCGCTGCGTTTATCTGGCCGATGCAATGATTTTCCACAAGCGTGGCTCCTCAACGGATAACAGCAGCCTGGAAGTCATCATCCGCGCATGGCGCAACACGATATGGGTGGCCGGAAAAAACCTGCCTCCGTTTCTGCTGCTGATATGGTTTGTTTTCTTCGCTTTTCGGATGGTGCAAATGTTCGGCATGGCCATCCTTGGGCGTGCCTGGCGAAAAATCCGACCCACAAGTCGAGTGGGGTACTCTGCCGGGACACCTGCAAAAAACTGGCGTCAGGGCGTTGTTGCAAAATGGTACTGGCCAACGCTCAAAACTGCGCTCCTAACGCTGCCAAAAAAACGCAGCGAGACCAGACCGCAGCGAAGGAAAAATAGTTTTCAGCTACTGTCAATATTGATGAGGCCCAGACGCCCAGTGGACTCAGTTGGGATCAATTCTCTTGAGGAATGAAGGGAAAACCGGGGCTGTTATTGTTGCTTATCATCCAGAGCTAGGGCGGCTGGAGGCTTTGATTCAATCCCTCTTTTCGCAAGTCGAGCGAATCATCATTATCAACAATGGCCCAACGAATTTGCTGCTTTCAAAAAGTGATGAAACAATTCAGGTCGAACCAATTGGTCAGAATATCGGCGTCGGCGCGGCAATCAATCACGGTGTAGAGCTATTGATCAAGCAAGATTTCAGTCGCGCGCTGTTGCTAGACCAGGACAGTCAGATCGGAGAAGGTTTTGTCGCAACGCTAACCAGGCATCTCGACGACCACCAGACCAGCGGCCACTCTGTGGCGGCGATTGGCCCCCGCATTCGGGACCATAACGACGCTCAGTCCGCGCCTTTTATCCGCTTTCGCCTGCCGTTCAATAAACGCCTGGACCAAGAACAAGGCTGCGCCGCATGCGATTTCTTGATCACGTCTGGATGCCTGATCAATCTTGATCACTGGCCAACGGTCGGGCCGATGCGAGCAAGCTGGTTCATTGACAACATTGATCTGGAATGGTGTTTTCGAGCGCAGCGGAAGGGGTTGACGATTCTAGGCTGCTTCGATACCACGCTTGATCATCGAATCGGAGACCGCGAGCAGCTGCTTGGCATAATCACCTATCGCCGCCACTCGCCAGAGCGGCTCTACACCATGATGCGAAATCGCTTGTTTCTTTATCGATCAGGCGCACCAATCGCATTTATCGTTCAGGACAGCTTGAGAGCGATAGGGAAATTCGGCCTGTTCAGCTTGATCCCCCCGCGCTGGCAGCACGCCAAAGCGATGCTGTCTGGTCTGCGGGATGGGCTCAAAACGCGACCGGTACCGTGACGTTTCCGCGCGAGAGGCACTACAAACCAGGTTGCAGTTTAGCCAGAACCGAATCTGCAGCACGTCTCGAAAAGTGCGTTTCAACGTTAGCCAAACCACCTTCTGACAGCCGATTCCATAGTGCCTGGTCTTGATAAAGGCGAATAACTTCATCCGCAAATTGATCAGCCTCGTCGGCCACCAGCACATCCTGTTCGTGCACCAGGTACATGCCTTCGGCAGCACAGCGCGTCGCTACAACCGGCAGGCCGTGGCTCATTGCCTGATTGACCTTGCCCTTGACACCCGCGCCATAGCGCAGTGGCGCTAGGGAAATTCGGGCACTGGCCAGATGCGGGTCCAGATCCTCAACGAATCCGTGCACAACAATACCTTCATGGCGCTCCAGCGCCAGAACATCATCTGGCATTCGGCTGCCGATCAGATGCAGCTCAACGTCTGGCAACGCAGCACGTACTCGCGGAAAAATTTCGCTCGCCAGCCAGTGCACCGCATCGACGTTGGGGACGTGCTGGAAGCCACCGACAAACAACAAGCCAGAGCGCTCTGACCAATCCGCGCCGCGCCCATGCACGTGGTGAATGTTCGACAGCACCCGAATATCAGCATCCGGATTCTCCCGTTCAAGCAGTGCCTGTTCGATCGGGCTCACGACCAGCGTTAAATCGGCTTGTGCAATCAGGCTTAATTCCTGTTCACGTGTTTCTGCAGCTTGCGCGGCAAGGTCTGAATCACCCAGCAACTTCGCCTCACGCAGCTCACGCAGGTAGTGCAAATCGACCGTATCGAAAACCAGCAGCGCCTGACTGGCATAGTGCGTCAACTGAGGCAGCATGGGTGCCAAAACGTAATGCCTGCAAACAAAAACCAGATCCAGATCCTGTCCGTATTCTGCAAGCCAAGGGTCGAATTGTGCGACGGATGGCGCGTGCAGAACTTCAATGCCGACCTGAGTTAATTGATCGGTGTAGCCGTCGACGTAGATGCGATTTTCAGCCATAAATGTAACCTGATAGCCACGCGCCAACAGCAGCTCCATAACCGCTCGAATCCTTACTGAACCGGAATCATGATCGGGCTGTGGCGTGGTGGCATCAATCACCAGCGCCCGCCTGGAGAAACGCCGATAGCGTATATGACGAATCGGGTCGGAGCGGTCGAAATTCGGGTTGGAGTCAGGGTGCTGGTCAAGCACCGAGCGCCATTTTTCCGAAAAGCGCTCGCGATTGACGACCTGATAGCGCTTGGCACCGCTACTTTCATCCGTACCAGAGGTTGCACCTTCGTGGTGAATAACCGTGCAGGCGGGCTGCACCAGAACCTTCTTGCCCATGGCCCGAACTTGAAAACATAAATCAGTGTCTTCGTAATAGGCGGGCCGATATCGTGTGTCAAAGCCGCCCAAGGTGTCGAAGTCCTGACGTCGAATCGCCAGACAGGCACCTGAAACATAATCCGCCTCGCTGAGAAAACCATACTGCGGCTGTTGGGGATCTTCACCTCTACCGTAGTTCCAACCGCTGGCGTCACTAAAAATAATGCCACCGGCTTCTTGCAGCCGTCCATCAGGATAGACCAAGCGTGCACCAACAATACCGGCGTTGGGATCGTTTTCAAATGGCGTCAGCAGTGCATCCAGCCAACCGGGAGTTACCGTCGTATCGTTGTTGAGAAACAGCAAAAATTCACCGCAGGCCTCGGATGCACCGCGATTACAGCTGTCGATAAATCCTGAATTCTGCTCATTTCTGAACGCACGAATGCCCGTACATTCAGAGAGGTAGTCTTGCGTTCCATCACTGGAACAATCGTCTACCACAATAATCTCGAAACTGGTCTCTGCGCCGTACTCAGCGATACTTTCCAGGCAGGCCGAGGTGAATTCAAGCTTATTGAAAACTGGAATAATAATGCTGAATGTTGGAGCCTGAGCAGATTTGATAGTGACTGGTTGCTGCTCAGAGTGCGCTTGATCAAAGGCGTGTTCCTGCACGTCGGTGCTGACCTCTTCAACCTTGGGAGCGGTATACAAGGCCCGCAAAATCCCCTTCGCACCATCGGCCTTGAGCACCTTGGCTCCGGACTTGGCAATCGATGGCCATTTCAAGGGATTCCACAGCTGGACTTCTATACATTTTCGCGTCAGGCGCGATGCAAAACGCAATGGACGTGTAAGCCGCCAGGACAAGCTGCTACTCATCAGGTTGATGTGCTGAAGTTGATCGCTGAGCTGTTGTTGTCGCTCTTCCATGACCGCATTGAGTTCACCAAGGCGATGATCGCGCGCAACGAGGTCAGTTCGAGTCAACTGCAGCGCGAGCTTCAGACGATCAATTGATTGGGCCTGACTGCGACGTGATTTCTCGAACACCTCTCGCTCATGGTTTATCTGAACCTCTAACGACTCTGCCCACGCCGTGCGCTCGTCTATAAGACTCTGCAATCGTCGTGCCTCGGCGGCACGGTCATCGGCCAGGGTCTGCAGGCGTTGCGCCCAGGCCGTTCGCTCGTCGACCAAACCCTGCAGGCTTTGCGCCCAGGCCGTTCGCTCGTCAACCAAATCCTGCAGGCGCTCAATTTCAAGCGCACGACCATCGGCCAAGTCCTCTAGGTTCTGGGCCCATGTCGTGCGCTCATCAACCAAATCCTGCAACTGCTTGATCACTGCTGCACGATCATCAGCATGGGTCTGGAGGTCTTGAGCCCAGGATGTTCGCTCATCTGCCAGACCTTGCAGACGTTGGACCTCTTCGGCACGCTGCTCCGCCAATTTCTGCAAGCTTTGCGCCCAAGAGGTTCGCTCATCAACAAGCAACTGCAAACGCTTCACCTCAGCCGCATTCCTCTCGACTAAACGCTCCAGATGCTTGGCCCAGTCTGTTCGACCGTGCAATAAGCGCTGCATCCGCTGCGCCCATTCTGTTCGCTCTTCCAAGTCAATTTGTTTTTGTTCGAGCTGCTGATTTAAACGATTGGCTTTTTTGCTTGCTCTGAGCAAAGCCTCGCTGGTCTGGCCAAGCCGAACGAAGGATTGCTCAATGATCGGCGACCAGTCAGCTCGTCGGTCAGCTTCAGCCAAACCACTTCTGTAGCGCGCAGCCGCTTGTGCAACGCTGGGTTCCTTGGGCACTTGCCGCCCCAGCTCGCGCAACTCATTGCGGCGATCTGCCCATTCAGTGACGGTTTTAACCAGATCATCTGGATTGGGATCGAATAGCACGCCGTTGACCCCATCTTCAATCCGCTCTTCAAAACTGCCTAATCGCGTAGCGATGGGCGTTAGCGCCAACGCCCGAATTTCGGAGAGCACATAGTTCCAGGTTTCAGGCACGGTCGACAGAAATAGAACGGCGTCAGGCCGCAACGTGGTCAGCAATGACGGCAGTCGTTCAGCCTGATAATTGAGAACAATATCGACGCCTGATCTTCCGAACAACCTATCAGCTTCGCGACCAGCCCCCAGCAGCGTAATCCTGGCCTGCTCGTTTAATCCTTTCAGTGCCGAGTCAAGCAGACCCAAGCCCTTGCCTTCCGATATTCTTCCAACCACCACCAGTCGTAGCGGTGAATCGCTGGCGTGCTTGATAGTCAGCCGCTGGGGCCAGGGCTTTAAACGGTCGAAACCGTGTGGGACCACTCGAATATCTGACAGTTTGTGATCGAAAAGCACTTGCCAGCGATCAGCCACGTGGGCGGTCGGCGCAACCAAACGCACCTGCTGATCTTCCACAACTTTTTTCCAAGCCTGTGCCAGTGATTGCCAGTGCGCAGCATCCTCATTTTCAAAAATCAACTTAGAGGTGCTGCGAGCAAGTGCTGCGTCAATATCAAACTGACCAGCTGCATCCAAGCTATTCAGAGGATCTTGATGTAGCAATGGTGAGGCAGGGTAAAAATCATGCAACACGCAAAGGGTTGGCAATCCCGTGCGAAAGGCATCCAGACTGTGGCCGATCAACGATGAAATCACAATCCGGCCAACGCCAAAGCGCTGAATGATTTGTTGCAAGAGTTCTGCGTAGCCAATGTGATTTACATTGGTGTCGGCAATCGGCGGTGCCAGCGTCCAGTCGGCAAAGGCCTGCTCGCTATGCTGGCCCGAATGCAACGCCAAATACTGGCCATGCTCACGACCGTCTTTGCGACCGGCTGCACGCAATATTAGATGCCGAGATTCTTTATCGCCCTGGCATTGGTCAGTAATCCAGCGGTCAACGCCGCCGCCCCAGGAATGGGTAATGTGCAGCGTTAACGGCAAGCCGTCGCTGCAAAACTCGGGCACCGCGCTGATTCCAGCCGACAGCAATCCACTGAGGCGCTGACGCAGCCGCCCGAAGGCTGCTTGCATCTGTGGTCGCTCCATCCCACCAACATCCAGCGGGCTGGTTGAATCCTGAAGGTAGAGATCATCAATCAGTCCGCATCGCAGTTCGTGCCGCGATTCCCCTTCAGTGCGTTCGTTTTCTGATCGATTGTTACGCGGCAGGATGAGCAACATCGCGCCTTTTGGCATCCGACATGGCAAGGTAAGGCCATTGCCTGCAGCCGCTAAAAGACTATGCGGGTCGATATCTGGATGACCTACTTCAAGCCCGCAAAAAGGATTGAGCTCAGGATGATAATTCCCTGGTAGAACAATCGCATCAGTGAGATCGGTTCGGCCGAGCAAAGCCGCCAAGCGCTGAGCAAAATTCCACGGCCAGGTCAGGCCGCTGCGGATCACCAGCAGGCCCGAGTCTGGCTCAAGCTTGGCGTTGAGTTCATTGATCGCATCACTCGCACGGGCCGCACGCAGAAATTCAGCAGTGGCAGCAGATGATTCCTTGGTCGACTGATCGTCACCGTTAATGAATCGTGCACCGGGCAATGAACCCTGCAATTTTTCAAGCCAGGCTTGATCCAAGCGACCATTTCGATCCGGAACACACAGAACCTGCAGCCACTCCATTGATTGGGCAGCTGCATTTCGCCTGGAATCAGTAGACCCCGAAGTGGGTTTGGAGGGCCTACTCTTCTTGATCTGAGCCTTACTTTGGCCTTTCTTAGCGGCTCGTTTATTGTTATTGGATCTGGCAGACATGATTAAATTAGGAAGGTCAATTTGCGACATTGCGGCGATGAGAAAATTGCAGAACATGGCTGCATCTCAGTCAAGCAATGCATTATACCTACGATCAATTTGGCCGGCTTAGGGTTAAACTAGCAAGCGTGCTGCGCAATGTATTGACTCGACTCCTGATTTTCCTGTTTGGCCTAACTATCGGCCTGGCGCTGCCGTGGGCCTGGTGGCTGGATCGGGAAGCTGAACGACAATTTGCCGAACGTCAATGGACTCAGGACAGCCGCATTTACGGGCGCCCACTCGAACTCTACGCCGGCAAGGGCCTGAGTCGATCTGATTTAATCATTGAATTGGAACGGATCGGCCTGCGTCCCGGTAATCCTGCCCGGGTCGGGCGATTTCGTGACTCTGGCAGCTCGATTGAGCTGCACGCACCAGCCTTTCAGTTTCCTGACCAGAATCAGGCAGCACAGCGCCTGCGCGTGCGATTCTCGGCAGACACTGTGTCTCGCATAGAACAGAGCAGCGCGCAGGCGCTAACGCTGGTTCGCCTGCCGCCCGCTGAACTTGGTAACTTGCTGCCCAGCGGCAGCGATGATCGCACGCTGACTCGCCTGGCCGACTTCCCGCCGCTGCTGGTAACCGGCATCCAAGCCGTCGAAGATCGCCAGTTTCGCCACCACCACGGTATTGATCCGCGTGGCTTGATCCGAGCGGCCTGGACTAACCTTCGCCGTGGCGGTCTGGTTCAGGGCGGCTCCACGATTACTCAGCAACTCGTCAAGAATTTATTTCTAAGCCCGGATCGAAGCTTGATACGAAAGCTCAACGAAGCGGTGATGGCGATCAGCCTTGAACGCCACTTCAGCAAAGCCGAGATTCTTGAGGCGTATCTGAACGAGGTTTACCTGGGCCAGGACGGCGCCCAGGCGGTTCATGGTTTTGGACGCGCGAGCGAATTTTATTTCGGTCTGCCGGTGCAAGCCCTGGACGTCGATCAAATTGCCCTGCTGATCGGCATGGTGCGCGGCGCGTCCTGGTACAACCCGGCACGCAACCCGAAGCGAGCCCAAACGCGACGGGATTTTGTACTTGGCCAGTTTTTGGCCACCGGCTTGATCGATCAGGCTCAACATGCGCAGTTCAGCGCGCGTGCGTTGGACGTATCAACACATCGTCAGCGTCGCCAACGCCCCAACGCGGCATTTCTTGAGTTAGTCGCTCGTCAGCTGCGGCGAGACTACCCGGATGATGAACTTCGCGGCACCGGGCTGAAAGTATTCACCACGCTGTCGCCCTCGGCCCAGCTGGCCGCAGAGCGCGGTCTGGCTGATGGACTGAGTCGCAACGAGCGCGAGCCCAATGAACTTCAGGGAGCGGCGATTTTAGTTGAGCCCAGCAGTGGCGAAATACGCGCCCTGGTCGGTGATCGTCAGCCCGCTCGGCGCGGCTTTAACCGCGCCCTCGACGCCAAGCGTTTCGTGGGCTCGGTAATCAAGCCCTTCGTTTACTTGCTGGCGCTGGCGCAACCCTCGCGATACACCCTGGTTACGCCTTTGGACGATGCACCGATTCAAGTCGATTTGCCCAGCGGCGAACCCTGGCTGCCGAGAAACTATGATGACATCAGCCACGGCCGGGTCGCGCTGATGGACGCGCTGGCCAACTCTTACAACCAAGCAACGGTTGCCTTGGGGCTGGACGTCGGGGTGTCGGCGCTATTCCGACTGCTAGCTCAGCTTGGCGTTGAGCCGGGCAACGAACAACATCCATCGGCGTTGCTCGGTGCAGTTGCTCTGACACCACTGCAGGTCGCCCAGCTTTATCAACCGCTAGCGGCCGAGGGTTACAGCACGCCGCTACGCGCTATCACCCAAGTGGTAGACGCTGATAATCAGGAAATCGGCCGCTATCCAATGCGCTTGCGACCGATTCGGGAAGAAAACGCGCTGGCCCTGCTCGACTTTGCACTGCGTCATACGGTCACCGACGGCACTGCACGCGGGCTTGCAGCGCACTTGTCCGACGATCCGGGCATTCGCGGCAAAACCGGCACCACCAATGACCGACGAGATGCCTGGTTCGTCGGCTATACTCGCCAGTGGTTAGGCGTGGTCTGGGCCGGTCGCGATGACAACGCCCCGGCCGGCGTAACGGGTGCCGCCACCGCGCTGCCCATTTGGGCAGACATCTTCGAGCGCTTGCCGAGCCTCAAGCAAGCCGCGCAGTGGCCGGAGTCGCTGGAGTGGTTTTGGGTCGACTGGCCAACACCGCTATTGGCCAGCGAGGAATGTGAGAACGCGCGTGCGATTCCCTTTATCAGCAACTCGAATCCAACCGCCCTGTCAGACTGTTTCGAGCCGGTCTCAACTTCGCGACGTTCACGCGGTCGAAGGCGCTGAGGTAGCTCGAACGATTCACTCAGACTCTCAATCCAGAATCTGTTGAAAGGTAATCAAATCCAATCAGAATGAAGATCAAAATGAAGATCAGAATGAATGCCATGCATCGATTCCAAGCTGTTCGATTTCATTTTCCACTATCGCTGACAACCCTGATTTTGCTCAGCGCCTGTGCAACCCAAGCCCCGGCCCCGACCGAGGATCGCACCGTCGCAGAACAGGTCCGCGCGCCAGCAGCCGAGCAATCGCGCGGGCTGCAGGTTTATCCGCTACGCAATCCGGCCGTAACCGAACTCAGCGACGCCGCGCTGGCCGCCGAACAGCAGGGTGATCTCGACCAAGCCGCGCTGCTGCTGGAACGTGCCTTAAGAATCCAGCCGCGCGATCCGGAGCTGCTGCAGCACATGGCAGAGATTCGTCTGGAGCGCGGCGAGTGGGAACAGGCCGAAAGCTTCGCCTCGCGCTCATTCGATGTTGGGCCACGCCTGGGCGAACTCTGTCAGCGCAACTGGCGCACGATTGCCTTATCGCGCGAGCGCCTGGCGCGCTTTGACGAAGCCGCAAACGCGCGCGAGCGACTGCAGGCCTGCCAGATCGAACCCCCCACGCGCCTGTGAACGAACAGGTCGCCAGCACGCCGTCGAACAGCATGTCTGAGTCATCGGATCGGTCCACAGATCGGCCGACAAATGGGTCCAAGGATCTGTCGAAAGATAGGTCAACAGATGGGTCAACACTGCAAGCGCAGTTCGGCGAAGGCGGCGCGTTGGCCGACCAGCTCAAAGGGTTCCGCCCTCGGCCCGGCCAACTTACGCTAGCCCAGACCATTGCTGATTGCCTGGATCAGAACCACGACCTGGTCGCCGAGGCCGCTACTGGCACGGGCAAAACACTGGCCTACCTGCTGCCCGTACTGGCCTCAGGCAACCGAACCATCCTGTCCACCGGCACCCTGAATTTACAGGAACAACTGTTCCGACGCGACCTGCCGCTGGCCCTGAAAGTGACCGGCGCTGAGTGCAAGACAGCACTCCTCAAAGGCCGCGCCAATTACCTGTGTCCACAGCGTCTCGGGCAGCATT
>Ga0207419_1001266_pt1 | contig 19554 bp, 18 predicted proteins | sample ElkSloMetagenome_4_FD_184723 | JGI IMG/M metagenome (GOLD analysis project Ga0207419, IMG submission 184723) | Hot spring microbial communities from Elkhorn Slough, Monterey Bay, USA - MD2A (version 2) | ecosystem: Environmental > Aquatic > Marine > Intertidal zone > Estuary: Microbial mat ...
CGAGCCGCATTTTAGTACCAAGAACGATGGCCCTGTGGTAGGTTTGGGTCTTGGCTTGGCCATTGTTAGGAGGTTAGTAGAAAGTTACCAAGGAAGCATAAACCTAAAAAGCCGATCTGGAAAAACCATTTTTAACATAAGTTTTCCTTTAGAAAAGGATTTAAAGCAATAAACCATGAGCCGAATAAACATAATTTGTGTAGACGATCAAAGAGATGTACTCACCACAGTATCTCGCGACCTGCAACCTTTAAATAATCACATCGATATTGAAGAATGCGAGTCGGCAGACGAAACGTTAGAATTAATAGAAGACCTTGACAGCGAAGGCAAACACATTGCAGTAATTATCTCAGACCATGTAATGCCGGGTAAAAGTGGGGTAGAACTGTTAAAAGAAATCAACGAGGACAACAGGTTCGTGAACACCAAGAAAGTTTTACTTACAGGTTTGGCCACACATCAAGACACTATAACTGCTATAAACCAAGCTGGTATAGATCGGTACTTAGAAAAACCTTGGCATGCAGAAGAACTGCTGAACAATGTAAAAGAACTGCTCACTGCCTACATTATGGAAAGTGGATTAAACTATGAGAAATACATGGATGTACTTGATCAGCCCACCTTATTGAACCACTTAAGGAAAAGACATTGATTTTCTTTGTGATCAATAGTGGTTTGTAGCCTTAATAAATACCAGTTAAGTGCGTTGTAGAAACATGCTTTTAGCAGGCAAATCAAATAAACCTTGCTACTAACTAATTTTTTAGCATGAATACCACTATTTATTTTTTTATATACATCGCCTTTTTCTTTATTCATGATTACACAGTTCTGGGTCAGGGGAACAGCATTGCTGGCCAAGTATTAAATGAAGATGGGCAACCTGTACAAGGTGTTAAAATATCCCTGGGTAATGGTTTTGAGATCAGCGATCAGAATGGAAATTTTGTAGCTGCTTTGGAAGAGGGTAAAGATGGGTTTGAGAATATTCAGCTTTTTAAAAGAGGGCATGCGCTTAAAAACTGGGAAAGCATCACCGATAAAGATGGAAGTCCCTTCCTAAAAATTCATACCAGATACATTGCCTTTGATTTACTCGGTAAAGCTTTTGATGAGTACGGCAAGCCACTGACCAACACCGATGTGGTTTTGCGTTCGGCAGATCCTGCCATCACTGCAAAAACCAACAATAAAGGTGTTTTTTCTATGCATATCCCCTCCTATGTGCGGGTAAACAAGCAAAGCGATTTTTTGATTGCAGGAAGAAAAGTAATTCCCGAAGGCATTAAGTTCGAAGAGAAAGGAGGCATTTTAAACTTGAGCCTTCCAATAAAAATGCAAAAAATCATCGTTTTTGACGATGCTAGCGAAAGAATCCCCAATCTGCCTATAAACATTAATCAACAATCTTTTGCGACTGATGATAACGGAGAGCTTAGTACGAGGCTTGGCGACAAAAAAGACAATGTTTTTGAAGCAAAAGACCTAGAAGTACAGGAAGTAAAATATTTGCCAGCCGATCAGGTAATCATGGTTTACATGAAACAAATAGAAATTACAGAACAAAATTCTATTGCAGAAGCCGAGGAAGGTGAAGATAGCGAAGAAGATTTGTTGGCTACCAAAAAAACAGAAGACTTGGTAGAGACTTATGGCAAAGATTTTAACTACATCATTAACGAATTAGAATTAGAGAAGCAATTACTTATTGAGCGCAGCAACCAATTGCGTACAGAGATGGAAAAAGTAGCCGCAAAGATGAGTAGTGAAGAAGAACTTTCACCCGCTGAAAAAGAATCGCTACAGAGCTATATGAAGCAATTGGAAGAACAGTTGATAGAGAACGATTTGGCCTATGAAGAAGCTCAGCTAAAAACAAAGGAAATCATAGACAAGATGAAATTGGCTATGATGAGCAAAGATTCCATTTTTCATGTAACAGAAGAAAAGCTTGAAGAGGTAGTGCACGAAAAGCAATTGGTAGAAGAGGAACTCAAACGAGACATTATCATTTTCTCTGTGGTGGCTTGTTCTCTGGTGGCTATCTTGGGAGTTACTTTGATTTCAAGTAGAAGAATTAAAAAACAGAGAAATGAACTGGCTATAGTTAATGAAAGATTGCACGAGGCACAGGAGGAGTTACTAAGAAATGTAGATGAGATAAATAAACAGAACAGAGAAATAAAAGAGCAGGCGACCAACTTGAGCGAACTAAACAAAGAAGTTACGCTCAAAAATAAAAAAATGACCGATAACATTCGATACGCTTTAACGGTGCAAGAGGCAATTTTGCCCAATCAAGAATACATTGCTACTTTCTTTCCAGATTATTTTATTACCTATTTGCCCAAAGACATTGTATCAGGAGATTTTTATTGGTTTGCACACATCGCTGCAAAGGGCAATGAAAAAGCAAAAACTTTTATAGCTGCCGTAGACTGTACAGGGCATGGGGTCTCAGGTGCATTTATGTCGTTGATCGGCTGCACCTTATTAAATGATGTGGTGAATCAAAGAGGCATTTATCGTACAGATCAGATTTTATGCGAACTTAACGTAAATGTGGCGAGGCAACTCAAGCAAAAAGAAAATGCAAGTAGTGATGGTATGGACGTTAGCCTATGCTGCATAGAAGAAGCCGAAAATGGCCATTATTTATTGAACTATTCTGGTGCTAAAAGGCCACTATTTTACTACGACCATCAGAAAAAAGCCATTAAGAGATTAAAAGCCGATAGAAAATCTGTTGGAGGCAAACACAATTTGGAGTATCAGTTTACCCGACAAGAGATTACCCTCAAAAAAGGTGACAGCATTTACATGGATTCAGACGGTTATACAGATCAGCACAACAGCGAAAGAGAGCGCTTTGGCAGCAAAAGATTGTATGATTTGATTCTAGAAATTGCTGAAAAACCTATGATAGAACAGCAGGCCATTTTAGATAAAACACTACAGGAGCACAAAAAAGACGTAGAGCAAAGAGATGATATTTTGCTAATGGGCATTAGACTTTAAGCCTATATTGTTGGGTTCCTATTAACGATTTTTTCAGCCTCGACTTATCTGATCATTCATCCCACTTATAAGCTATACTTAAATGTTGGTTGAAGTGTGAAGAATTTTAATCAAGAAACTCCAATACAATTTCTTTGCTTTTTAATGTTAGTTATGATTAGCGGTGGTGAAATCATCATTTCAATAATAATTTTTCTTCCCCAAAGGCATATTTTCATTCTTACTAATCGAATAACTACCTTTGCATAATAATTTACATATTTATGCTAAACCGAAGATTATTAAGAATTAAAGCCATGCAAAGTATTTATTCATTCAAGCAGAATGAAGAATCTGACTATAATTTGGCTTTGGAGAAACTGAAGGAGGATTTCAGGTTTGAGCTTAACATGATTGGCAAATTCGAAGCGCCGAGGTTTAAGAAGGACGAGGAGATTGCTACGCTAATTTTTAAAAATGCAATAGAACCACAAGAACACGCAGAAATAGATGCCTCAGAGCTTTCTGAAAAAGGCAAAGAGTTGGCCAATGACGCCATTCATTTCTACAAAACAAAACGCAGCAAAGATTACATTCACCATAAACGCAAAATGGTAACAGAGGCCGAGAAAATTTACGACCGATACATTTTGCTGCTCCACCTTTTCAATGAAATGGTATCGCTAGATGCTGAGGGTGGTATCTTTGTTTCAAATCCAGTTATTAATTGCTTGCTTAAGAGCGAAAAACTGGCTAGGTTGATAAAAACCAAAGAAGTTAAGTGGGATACGGCCACGATAAAAAGTTGGTATAAAATCATCAATAAGGAAGAAGAGCTACTGGAAAACCTTAAAAAAGAAGCAAACGATTTTGAAGGAAACAGAATGCGTTTCAGAATCATAATCAGGGATTTTATATTCAAGCATGATGTGGTACTTTCTTACTTCGACGAGTTGGACATCAATTGGTCAGAAAATAAGAGCATATTAAGAAGTATGCTCATAAATACAGTAAAATCCATTGAGGAAGGAGCTTGCGAAGATGCAGATTTATTTTTACTATCGAGAAATTGGGAGGACGATCGGCATTTCTTTCAGCAATTGTTTGAACTATATGTAGAGCAAGAAAATTATTATGATGAATTGATAGTAGAAAAAACCAAGACTTGGTCTGCCGATAGAATAGCCGTTGTAGATAAAATATTAATGAAAATGGCTATTTGTGAGATGCTCAATTTCCCAAATATACCGGTAAAAGTTTCTATTAATGAGTACATAGATGTATCGAAAAGCTACAGTACACCAAAAAGTGGGCAGTACATAAACGGTATGTTAGATGAGATTTCTAAAAAGTTAAAAAACGAAGGAAAAATAAAGAAATCGGGTAGGGGATTGATTGATAACAAGTAAAAGGTTAATTTTCAGAAAATTTAAACTAGCATTATTATGAGTAAAGGAGGAGGAAACAGTTTTGTATCATTCATTACAGGTGCCATTGTTGGCGCTGCATTAGGTATTTTATATGCTCCTGACAAGGGTAAGAACACCCGAGATAAATTAAATTTCGCTTTAGATAAGTACTCAGAAAAGCTACAAGAGATTATCGATGAACTGATAGAGGGAAAAAGTGAACCGATAAGTATGGCGAAATCTGAGGGAGAAAAAGTGATTGCCGATGCGATACAACAAGCCGAGCAGCTAAAGAAAGAAGTAGATGCTCTTAGAAATAAGATTGTACCTAAGCCTAAGCAAGAAAAAGAAGCGGGTAAAGCACAGAAAGAGTCTTAAAACCATATGGTCTAAAAACGATTATTTATTTCAGTAACAAATTCTAAATTTTTGATAACTAAAAGATTAGCTATGGCAAAAATGTTTAAGTTAACACTGGTATTGGCTTTATTTTTTTCATTGGTAGCCTGCGAAAACAGAAAAACAGGTTCAATGGAAGATAGCTCGGCAAAAAAAGCTGAAAAAACGCCTGCTCAAGCTGCAGCAGAAAAAGCAGCAGCCTCAAAAACATTTGCTGACTTTTCATTCGAAGAGACACAGCACGATTTCGGTACAATCTCTCAAGGAGATGTTGTAAAACACAGTTTTAAGTTTACCAACACAGGTGAGGCGCCCTTGGTAATATCTGATATAAAAACTACTTGTGGCTGCACTACTCCACAGTATACTAAAGAACCAGTTGCCCCAGGCGAAACCGGCGAGATCTTAGTACAATTTAACAGTGCGGGTAAATCGGGTATTGTTAACAAAAGGGTAACCATTTATGCCAATGTTGAAGGTGGTACCGACATGGTGTCTATCAAGTGTTTGATCAACACAGATAAAAACGTAGCTGGACCTTTTAAAAAGCAGCCAGCCAGCTAATAGATTAGCTAATAAAATTTTATTTCTATAATGGGCGGTAGTTGTAGTAAAACCTTCTTTGTGCAAAGTATATTTGGCAAAGAAGTTTTTTGACTGCGATTGTCGCTCTATTTTTTATAAAGAGAAAAGCCTGAATTTACTCATTATACTGTATACTTTGGGTTTTAGTGGGCGTTAAGGGCGCGTCTCCTAGTGAGGTACTGCCCGATAAGGCACCACAGAATTGCCATTTTCGATGTACTAATCGACAATTTTCTAACGTACAGTAAGATGGGATTTAGTAGGCTTTTCTAGCAAAAAATCAAACATCAACTATTTATTCAATTTATTTCACAAAAAGTTATGTTGCAATTAGGAGGAGTGTTATTACAGATAGATATGTCGAACCCCCAAATGATCAATCTTTTGTTTATCGGGGGCATGGTGCTGATATTTTATTTTTTTATGATAAGACCACAGCAACAAAAGCAAAAAAAACAAAGGGAGTTTTCTGAGTCGATAAAAAAAGGCGATCAAGTGGTTACCATCGGGGGCATGCATGGTAAAATTGCAGCAATAGAAGGAGATACCGTTTTACTAGAAGTAGACAGAGGCGTAAAAGTAAAATTGGAAAAGAGCTCGCTTTCTTTTGAGAACACCGAAGCCTTAAAAAAAGAAAAAGCCTGATAAATAAGATAGGCTAGAACGCAACCGACACATCAAGCTAAAGTAAATGGCCAATAAGTTTTGGTAAATGTACTGATAGGTGCATTTATTTAGATTCGGTATACTTAATTTTTTGGACGGTCAATTTATTTGGTAAGAATTGATTTTTTACCTCCAATAACAACAATAACTTATGCTACAAAGAGCAATAAGTAGTTTTAACGAACTGCTTCCGGCATTTAGGGGCTATTATACCAAAGTAAAGGGTTGGGATTGGAAAGTAATTGGTATTTGTTTTTTTACCTCTTTTACGTTTTGGCTTTTTAATGCGTTAAACGACGAGCACAATTACGATTTACAAATTCCGCTGTTCTTTGATTTTGATAAGGATAAAATAGTAGTGATCGATGCACCGCCCAGAACAGTAACCGTAAATGTATCAGGCAATGGATGGAACCTCTTTAAAAGATCTGTGGGTGCCGATGTGCAAACCGAAGTGGTGGCCTTTGAGAGTGTCAATGCGGCTGTAAGCAATAATTTTGTGACAACGCGCTCTTTACTGCCCAAAATATCATCTAAGCTTAAAGAGTTGCAAGTCAATTATATTCTGCAAGATTCCATTTTCTTCGATTTCGATACCTTGACCTCTAAGGAAATACAACTTAAAATGGATACCAATCAGATCCCGTTAAAGCAAGGTTTCAGACTAACCAATTCTGTTAATCTCACGCCCAATACCATTATTGTAGAAGGCGCTTCTTCTATCTTAAATAACATAGATGATACTATTTTAGTGGGAATAGACGAAGGGGAAATAGATGAAGATTTTGACGAAAACATTTCATTGGATTATCTCTCGTCAGAATATTTGAGCTTAATCAATGAGGAAGTAAATGTGCAATTTAGTGTTGCCGAGTTCGAGAATAGGAGTATGAACGTAGGCTTAGAGTTGGTCAATTTCCCCAATGGTACAGATGTTACTGTAGATCCAGGAACAGCTGTAATTTCTTATTTGATTGAAAAAGACGAGCAATATTTACCGAGAGATTCTTTAAAAATGATATTGGATTACAGAGATTTGAATATATCGGATAGTACAGTAAAACCGACGCTGATCGTACCTCCATATTTTTTAGAATATACTTATACTCCACAAAAATTTAGTGTCAGTGTCGAGTAATAAGCCCTTTTTAGTTGGTATTACGGGTGGTATAGGTGCAGGCAAAAGCATTGTTTGCCGCGTGTTCAATGTGTTAGGAATTCCCGTTTACGATGCCGACAGTCGAGCAAAACAGTTAATGGTGCAAGATACCCTACTGATAAGCCAAATTAAGGCCCTGTTTGGTGAAAAGGCTTACGATGATGCTGGCAAGTTAGATAATCAATATATCGCTTCTAAGGTATTTAAAGATAAAGAGAAACTATCTCAGCTCAACGGTTTTGTGCATCCTGCAGTAAAAAAAGACTTTGAAAAATGGGTAGATGAAAACAAAAACCATCCATACCTAATAAAAGAAGCTGCATTGCTCATAGAAGCCGAGAGTTATAAAGCACTTGATAAACTGATAGTGGTTACTGCGCCAAAAGACGTCAAGATAAAAAGAGTGCTGAATAGAGACACCCACAGAGATTTAGAGCAGGTAGAAGCGATTATGCAAAAGCAACTTAGCGATGAAGAAAAGATAGCGATTGCAGATTATACATTAATGAATGATGGTGTTGAGATGCTACTCCCACAAATTTTAGCTTTACATATACAGTTCTCTAAATGAATTAAGTATATCTGATTCAGAATGAGAAGTGTGTTTGAGTTTTTGTTGGAAATCCTTTACCAAATCCATTGAATTTTTAATATGGCTCTAATTTTTTTATCGTTACCTCATGTAAAAATAGGCCTATTCTCATACGCAAAGCTTTCATGAATAATTGATTGCATTTTAGCACGTAAGGCCAGAAAATTTTATAAATTCATGGAAAGAAAAGCCTTATGAGGGTAATTCTTCGCAGTAAGCAATGACAAATTATATCGAACCGAAATATAAAATTATGAACTCCCACGAAATTGATTATCAAATACTTGGTGACTCTATTCAGATTGTAGAAGTAGAGTTGGATCCCGAAGAAACCGTAATTGCTGAGGCAGGTGCTATGGTTTACATGGAAGATGGCATCACGTTCGAAACCAAGATGGGCGATGGCTCGAATCCTGAAGAAGGTTTTTTTGGTAAATTGTTGTCTGCAGGTTCTCGCATGTTAACTGGAGAGTCAGCTTTTATGACACATTTTACACATCATGGTTCGGGCAAGGGTCATGTGGCTTTTTCTGCGCCTTATCCTGGAACTGTTGTTCCTTTGGATTTATCCACCTTACCCGATAATACCATTACTGTACAAAAAGACAGTTTTTTATGTGCCGCTTTAGGTACTAAAATTACGGTGAGCTTTAACAAAAAAATAGGCTCAGGTTTGGTAGGCGGTGAAGGTTTTATCATGCAAAAACTTGTGGGAGACGGCATGGCTTTTATGCACGCAGGCGGAACCATTATAGAAAAAAAGCTTTTCAATGAAGAATTGAGGGTAGATACAGGCTGCGTAGTTGCTTACGAATCAGGAATCAGTTTTGATGTGCAGAGGGCGGGTTCTTTGAAATCGATGATGTTTGGTGGAGAAGGCTTGTTTTTGGCTACCTTGAGAGGTACGGGTAAGGTTTGGTTGCAATCTATGCCTATTAGAAAACTAATACAGGCCATTGCGCCATATAGTAAAAATAAAGACAAAGGCAGCAGTTCTGTATTGGGTGAATTTTTAAGTTCAGATTGATTGATATATAGAAAATGAGAAGGTGTATTAAAAAGTATGGTAACTCATTTTACTGTTTATCTTGGATTTTGTACTAGAAACAATTAAACGAGTACACAAACAACAAATAAACCGATTGCTTCTTTTTATGTAACGTAAACAACACTAGGCCATCATACTTTTCATGATACGAAAGAAAAATAAAAAGAGCCCTTCCAAAAATTCGGAAGGGCTCTTTTTATTGTTTTCTGATATAAATATTGCCATTCATATTCTTAAAAAGAAATTCTGGGCCGCCTCCGTTGATTTTACCGTAAACCCATTTATCTATACTGTATTTTTTGTAGTTGTTACCTTCATCTTTTTCCACTAAGGGCTCTGTTTTTTTTAGCTCCATTTCAAAATCGCTGTAAATTTCTCCCCTTTCGTTCCTGATTTTTGCAGTTGCTTTAAGGTTGGCCGGAAAAGTAACATCTATTTTGCCATTAAGGCTTGAAAAGGCCATAGGTACTTCCTCATTTATTTTTGTGAAAACAACCTCAACTTTACCATTAATAGTGCTGGCAACAACAGCCCCTGAAATGTTTTTGAGTTCTATCTTGCCATTTACGTTGTTGGTCTCTATTTCCCCTTCAACATTTTCAACATAAATGTCGCCATTGTTCACCGTATGCAAATTAAGTGAGCATTGCGTAGGTACCATAATTTTATAGTTGATGGCTTTATTAGGCGAGCCGCTAGAGATGTTTATTTCGTTTTCTTTTTCTATTACAGATAAATTATAGGCATTGTTAGGTATACGGAACATGCCATTTTGTTTCTCAATCTTACTATCGTTGTTTTGCTCAGTAGAAGCTTTTACTATTACATTATTACCGTTGTGGCCAGTTACAGAAATACTTCCTGAAACCTGATGCAGTTTCAATTTGCTCGGTGCGTTCGGATTACTAAGAGGTACAGTAATAGTTTGCTCTTCTTCATTTTGAGCGCTTACTTGTAAGCAAATGGCTAGTAAAAAAAAGATATTTATGATTGCTTTTTTCATATCATTATAAATTTAGAATTGTATTTTGAAATAAGGGTTATAATTTTTTTGAACCTACGTACACATCGCCATTAAGCGTTTCCATATCTAAAACAGGTCCACCTTTGCCGATCTGCACTGTGGTGTAGCCCTCGAGTTTGTAGCGGGTGCTTTTACCATCTTTGCTGCTTTTGCTTACTTCTACAGGTAAGTATTTTGAGACTTCATAGTCTGTAAAAAATTTGCCATTGAAACTCTTAAATTTTAGATTGGCCGAAATCGATTTGGGATAATTTAGGTAGATGTTGCCGTTAACGGTTTTAAATTGTGCATTGCTTGTAGGGGCTTGCTCACACTCAATTTTTATTTCTCCATTGACGGTATTTGCCTTGAGCACTTCTTTAACCTTAGTAAGATAAATATTGCCGTTTACATTTTTAGCTTTTACAATAGCATCTACATTTTTCGCAACTACATCTCCCTTATTTACAGTGGAAGCATCAACCAAGATATTATTGGGCACTTTTAATTTGATGTGGGTTTTGAAGGTGTAATCGATACTTTGACTATTGTAATCGTATCTTTTTTCTTTGTTGTGGCGATAGTAATTAAAGGCAGGACAATACACATAAATTAGAATTGTATCTTTCAAAACCTTGCTTACGACTTTTAACTCATCCTTACCTTTCACAACAATTGACTCTGATTCACCAGTAATTTCTAAATTGGCCTGTAGCGATACATCTTCGGTTTGAGAAGTAGAAATCTCAACCGTACCATTGATGTTTTCCACAAAAACTACTTTTTGCTCATTTTCAGAAGCAAATGAAAGTGTTTTTTCTATAGTTTCGGTATGCCTTTGAGCAAAGGAAAGGCTTGTAGCCACTACCATGAGCAGCATAATGTATATGACTCGATACATACTTTTTGATTTAAATTTTATGGAAGAACCTCTAAAGTTGTTTAAGTGTGTTCTGTGCTTTTTCCCGTATTGCAGGGTTAATGTTTTCCTTTTTTAGAAAAGATTGAATAGTGCTGTTTGCTTGTTTTTCTTGCAGCAATATAATTACATCAATAATTGCAGACTGTACTATGGGAGACTCTTGTTCTAGCAGAGATTTGATAAGTCTTTGCCTAACTTGTGCTTGGTCTGCTATTTGAAAAATGGCTTCTACAGCTGCTAAACGCACATTTATGTTTTCGTCGTTAGCAAGGGTCTGAAATAAAACTTCAGCAATCCTGCTATTTTGATTGTCCATTTCATAGGCCATATTTACCGCTTTAAGCCTTTGGCTGGCCGACTGTTTCTCTAGTAAGGCAAGCATCATCATTTCTTTCATTTCCTGCACTTCTTTGGCCAATCCGTTTATTTCGTTTTCGCTTTTGCCTTTTTGCAGGTTGTAACCGATTTGTAAACCCAAAAGCAGCAAGGCAATGCCCATAATTGCTTGGGGCACATAACTGCCTTGCCACCAAGTTGCAATCTGTTTGAAAAGCTGCTCGTACCAAGGTATAGGATTCGCTTCCATGCCTTCTTTGTATCCTTTGAGCATTGCGTGGAAACGCTCTTTACTTTGGGCACTTGGCTCGGGTGTTTCTAATTGGTTTAAGTTGGCCCAAAGATTTTTTGTGCTATTAAACTCTTGCCTAAAAGCTGGATTGGCATTTATAAATGCGTCAAGCCGGGCAGTATCTTCATTGTTTAGGTCCCCTTCTAAATAGGAAAGCATCAACATTTTGGCTTCATCATAAGTCATAATCCCTGTTGATATTAAGTTGACAATATATTTTCTTGAGCATTTCTAGTGCTCTATGTACCTTCACTTTCACAGTATTTTCTGAGCAATTGAGTATTGCGCTAATTTCCTTGTACTTTAAACCCTGGTATTTGCTCAGAATCAAAACTTCTCGCTTTTCAGGCTTTAGTTTGCTTAGGGCAGCATTGAGAAGATGCAAGTCTTCGCGATCACTTATGCTCTCTACAATGTTGGAGCCCTCGGGTAATTTATCTTGCCAATACTCTATTTCTTCTGACTGGTGCTCATTTTTATTTTTCCTAAAGTAATCGAGCGAATTGTTTCTTGCTATGCTATACATCCAAGCTTTAAAACTGCCTTTACCCGTAAAATTCCCCTTGTACTTTAAAATGCGGTAAAAGGTGTTTTGAACTAAATCTTCACTGCTTAGTCTGTTGTGAGTCAAATGATAGAAGTAACCAAAAAGCGGTTTTTGGTACCGCTCAAAAAGTAAGGCAAGCTTTTCAGTTTTTCCCGCTTTTACAGCTTGCATCAATGCCTCATCCGAAAGTTTATCCAAAACAGTCACTTTTTTTTATATCTTGTCAAGTGTAGACTTGCCCACATGAGAAAGGTTACATCATTACAGAGATTTTTTCACATAGCATAATAAAGTAGTATGCATGCACTGTATATCTTAAAAAAATCAAATCAAAAAAGAAGCATTTGATTCGCCAAAGGGAGGATGGTTAACAGCAAGTTTACAGCGATTTACTTAAAGATAACGATCAGCAGAAAAGGCATTAAGAAGAAAGTAAATACCAAGTAGCTAAAACCCACTACCCAATTGTTAAGTGTGTATACGCCAAGTTTCTTTGCTAAATAAATAGGAAAATTGCGTACCGATTCAATAGGGAACAAAAGTAAAGTGCCTACCAAGTTGAATATGAGGTGAGAAACGGCCAAGCTTACGGCCGTTTCTGAAATGGCCAAGGCTGCTACCAAGGCAGTTACCGTAGTACCGATGTTGGCGCCCATGATAAAAGGAAAGGTTTGCTTAAGCGTAATTTTCCTTGTAGCGGCCATAGGAACTATAAAAGAAGTGGTAACCGAGCTAGATTGCAGTGCAGCGGTTAATAGAGCGCCAAAGCCCAAAGATTGCAAAGCACTTCCGAAAAAATAATTGCTTAACTTTTTTCTGGAATCACCTATCAAAAAAGACTTGATCTCCTCGGTAAATGACCTGATAGAGAAAAACAGGAGAAAGGCCGCTACAAATAACACAATAAGTGTATTGTCTCCCAAGATACCGTAAATAAAGTTGCTAATAGGCTTAAGGCTAAAGTTTAAAAAGTCGGCGTCTAAAAAATTGGGAGTGTACAAAAGGTGAGTGAGCCTGCTACTGGCAAAAGACAAAAAACCAGTAAAATGCTGTAGCGGTAATAAAATTATAACAGCAAAAATATTAAAGAAATCGTGCAGTGCCGCCGCGGCAATGGCCTTTTTAAACTCTTTCTTTTTAGATATATGACCAAGGGCCACAATTGTACTTGTTACCGTAGTGCCAATGTTGGAGCCCATTACAATGGGTATGGCGCTGTTCAGGTCTAGCGTGCCTGCGGCCACCATAGCTACTATTAATGATGTAACGGTAGAGCTACTTTGTATAATGGCAGTGATCAAAATTCCTATAAAAAAACCTACAAAGGGGTTTGAGGTAGCAACAATGATTTGCTTGGCTATGTCGCCACTTAGTTGGCTAAAGGCATTGCTTATTAAGCTAAGCGATAAAAAAAAGGCAATAAAAATCAATACAAACTTTAGTATTACCAAAAGCTTGGAGCCTGCAGATAATATATCCGATTTATGGTTAACTATAGCCAAGTTGATTTTTATGATTACCGCCTAAAATTAAACCTGCAAAGGTACAGGCCTGTTCAATTATGCTTGCAAAATCTGTTTTAATAATTTGTTAAGTTCATGATAACAAACCAAGAATTTAATACGGTTTCTTACCCTAACTACAAAAAATCATATCTAAGTTTTGTTTTAAAAATAATCTTGATGCATAGCTTATCTACTTTCTTAATGCAATGCTTTGCACTCTAAGCTTTTAAAGCATAAATTAAAGCTTAAACCAAGATATGCGATGAAAAACAAAGAAGCGATAATTGCTGAGATCAAGGCACTTCCCACAAATAAAATTAAGCTAGCCGTTTGTGACATAGACGGTATTTTAAGAGGGAAAATAATGCACAAGAGCAAATTTTTGCAAGCCATAGAAAGCAACTTTGGCTTTTGCAATGTAATTTTTGGTTGGGACGCCGCCGATGAATCCTATGATAACGGTAAATATACAGGCTGGCACAGTGGCTACCCTGATGCACCTTCGGTCATAGACCTTTCTACATTTAGGAAAATACCTTGGGAAGATAATATGCCCTTCTTCTTAGCAGATTTGCAAGATAAGGAGCAAAATGCCATACCTGTTTGCCCGAGAGGTTTATTGAAAACTGTTATCGCCAAAGCAGAATCTATGGGCTTTGCCCCAATCTTTTCGCAAGAGTTTGAGTGGTTTAATTTTAAGGAAACGCCGCAAAGCCTCAACGAAAAGCAATATACCAACATAGAACCACTAACGCCCGGCATGTTTGGCTACTCATTGCTTCGCTCTAGCTACGAGAGCGATTTTTTCAATGATCTTTTCGATTTAATGGGCAAATTCGATATACCACTAGAGGGTTTGCATACAGAAACTGGCCCGGGCGTTTACGAAGCCGCAATTACTTATTCAGGTGCTTTGGAAGCCGCAGATAGGGCTGTATTATTTAAAACAGCTGCGAAAGAAATCGCTTATATGCACGGGATCATCGCTTCTTTTATGGCTAAGTGGAACCACGATTTACCAGGTTGCAGCGGCCACGTACACCAAAGCTTATGGGATACCGACAAAAATAAAAACCTCTTTTACGACGAAAACAAAGAGGATAAAATGAGCGACTTAATGCAACAATACATGGCTGGGCAATTGTTTTGCCTGCCCGAAATTCTGCCTATGGTAGCGCCCAACATCAACAGTTATAAAAGACTGGTAGAAGGAGCTTGGGCACCGACCACCATTACCTGGGGCATAGACAATAGAACCACTGCACTTAGGGCCCTGCCCGGTTCAGCTAAAGCCACAAGGCTAGAGACCAGGGTATGCGGTTCAGATGTAAATCCTTATTTGGCTATGGCCGCTTGTTTGGCGGCAGGTCTATATGGTATAGAACACGAATTAGAGCTTAACCAAGCACCTGTTGTGGGCAATGGTTATGAAGTATTTGATTATGGCATTTTTGCTTCTGATTTAAGGCAAGCCGTAGAAAGGATGAAAAGTAATGATTTGGCAGCAAGGCTTTTTGGAAGCGAGTTTACAGACCATTTTGTAAGAACTAGAGAGTGGGAGTATCGCCAATATGCTAAAGAGGTAAATAGTTGGGAGTTAAAGCGTTACTTTGAGATTATATAAGAAAAGCCTTAGTAAAATTAAAAAAGCCCGCCTTAAAAAAGATGCGGGCTTGTACATGAGAATTATAGCAATTTTATTTTCTCGTTGAATACTTCTCCATTTACTACAACCTTAATATTTATTATTTCGGTATCAATTTTAGAAAAATCGAACTTACTCACAGATTTTCCCGGTGACACCCACTGCTTTCTGATAATTTCCGAACCTGAGTTGGCATCGGTTACATGTACAGTAATTTGCTCGCTATAAGTCTTTTCTGTTTGTATGGCCACAATATTTTGAGGTCTTTCATAGATTTTAATTTGGGGCGTAAATTCCTTGATCTCTACATCAGATTGGTATTTTACACCAGCATGTTTGATGGATACCTTAAAAGATTGCCCTTTAAGCGAAGACAAATCGAATTTTTTTACATAAATTTTGCTACCTGCAATGTATTCTGAATGTAAAAGATTGTTCTTGGCATCTAATATTTTAATAGATATTTTTTCTGAGGAAGTCTTATTTTTTAGATGCACAGCAATCATTTTGCCCTGCCTTTGATACACCTTCATGGTGAAAGTATTTTCTTCTATGCTACTAAGCAATCCCGCATAATCAGAATAGGCCACCGCTTGAAACATAATACCTAGGCTTATTAAAACTTGGATAAGTAGTGTTTTCATGGTCTTTAAGATTTAGATTTAAAAATTAATTTGACTTTGTTCTATCTTAGTGACGCTTAAAAACAGCTTGGGGCACACTTATTTTGTGACTAGAAAAATGTTATTATCGAGAGGCGAAAAGATGTGATAAACTTGCTGACAAAATTTTACATTTTATTGGCCTATCTTTAAAATACATCCATACATGAAAAAATTTCTGATTGTACAGACTGCTTTTATAGGAGATGTGATACTTGCCACCCCACTTATTGAGCAGCTTAAAAAAAATAATCCCGATTGCCAAATAGACTTTTTGCTCAGAAAAGGCAATGAATCACTTTTAAAGGGACATCCACATGTGAGAGAAGTGCTGATTTGGGATAAAAAACAGGCCAAGCTTAAAGGCATCTGGCGTTTGGCCAGAAAAATTAGGCAAGAAGGGTACGATGTGATCCTCAACTTGCAGCGCTTTCTTTCAAGTGGTTTAATAGTGGCATTCTCAGGGGTAAAAAAAATAATTGGTTACGACAAAAATCCCTTTTCTACTTTTTTTACCTATGCGCTCCCACATTTTATAGGCGATAAAAATACAAAATCCTTTAAGCACGAAGTTGAGAGAAATTTGTCTTTACTACATCCATTAAATATTCAAATTACCGTAAAAAGACCAGTTTTGTATCCCTCTAAAGAAGACTTTGAAGCAGTAGCGCCACTTAAAGAGCAGGCATATTTATGCTTGGCGCCCACTTCGGTTTGGTTTACAAAACAGTTTCATCGACAAAAATGGATTGAGTTTTTAGATGCGCTTACTTTTAATGGGAATATTTATCTGCTTGGCGCTCCCTCGGATCATCGGGCTTGTGAGGAGATCATCCAAAATACAAAGAACACAGAGGTAAAGAATTTGGCCGGAAAGCTTTCGCTTTTGCAATCTGCAGCACTTCAAAAAGATGCGCTTATCAATTATGTGAACGATTCTGCGCCGATGCACTTGGCCTCTTCGGTAAACGCACCGGTTTGCGCAGTTTACTGCTCTACCATCCCTGAGTTTGGTTTTGGGCCTTTAAGCGATTTTTCTGAAATAGTGCAGATAAAGGAAGATTTGAGTTGTAGGCCCTGCGGTTTACATGGCCATAAGCAATGCCCCCAACAGCATTTCAATTGCGCCCATAAAATTGAAGTTGAGCAACTTTTAAACGTATTTTATAAGGCAGCCAAAGCTTTTTAGTTTAAACGTGCAGTACTTCTCGATACACCTCAAGATTTTTGATGGCAGTATTTTCCTTACTAAAACCTTTCGCTTTTTCACTAGCGTTTTTAATAATAGATTGTCGTAGCTCGATGCTGTCTAACACTTCTAACACATGATCAGCGAGCAGTTCAAAAGATTTTATGGGTGCCAGCATGCCAGTTTTTTTATGGATGACCATTTCCGGAATGCCTCCACCTGCTGTGGCGACCACAGGCACTTTGGCTGCGAAAGCATCTAGCACACTTGTACCCAAACCCTCAGTTTCAGAAGTCATCAAAAACACATTTAAACAGGGCAAAACTTTAGGTATATCATTTAAAAAACCTGTAAACGTAACATATTCAGTAATGCCTTTTTGATGTACATAAGCTTCTAGTTTGGGTCTGAGCGCTCCTTTACCAATGATCATAAAATGCAAGTCTTTTCGCTTTTGAAGTAAGCTGTGGGCTGTATCGATAAAAGTAAAATAGTCTTTGTGCGGTGCTAGCGCAGAAGTGTTCCCGATAAGCTTTCGCTCTTTGGGAATTTCAAATTGATGGTGTAGTAGCCCTTTATCGGTATTCTCCAAAGAGAATTTTTGTAAATCTATTCCACTGTGTACTGTAACCAGCTTTTCAGGATGTTTGATGCCCTTTTCGGTAATTTTTCTTATGGTTTCTGAAACACATATGATTTTTTTAATACTGTAGTGGTTGTACTTTAATTGAGTTGGCCAGCTTTTTTTAATAGGAAAATCTACGCGCCTACTTAAAATAATAGGCGTTTTATTGCCTAAGAGGTTGGCCAAAATGGCAGCACCGTGTGACTTGCTACTGTGCAAGTGTAGCAAATCAGGTTTAAATGCTTTGCACAGTTTTTTTATAGAAGTGGCAGTACCTAAATGGTATTGATGCGAAAAACTGGCCGTTTGGTATGGGATATTTTCTTTTTGGCAAAAACGCTCGAATGGGCTGTTCTTTCTGCATAAGACCATAACCTGCACCTTGGCCTTTAATTGTTCTTTAAGTAAATAAGCGATTTGCTGTTCACCACCGCGCCAACTTGCCTCAGAGCTTAAATGTAAAATTTTCATGCTTGGTGCTTTTCTTCATAAAAGGCACCAAGATAAAAAATAGCTGGTCGAAAATAATTTACCTTGCAACAAAAGAAGCAAGAAAACCTATTGCTTATTTAGTGCATCTAACTTAAAAATAGCCTGAGAGGCAAACTCTCCATAGGGAAATCGCTCCAAATACTCATTAAATAAATCAGCAGATTTTTCTGAACTTGCCTTAGCCCAAAGCTTTTGTTCTTCTTCTGTTTGCTGTGCCTGTAGGTCTTTTATTTTTTGTTGGGCAGTTTCTGCATGCTTTTGCTCTGTGCTTTTGTGCAAGTACAAGCGGTAAGCATTGATTGAGTGCTCTTTACACGCATACTCCCATAAATCGGCCTCACTTTCTGAGGGCACCTTTAAACTCATGCCAAAATCTTTTGGCGCGTCTTGGTCTTGCTCAGCGCTTAATTCTGTTTTTTTAGATCTTTCAACAACTACATCAATATCTTGAAGGGTTTCTAAATGCATGTTGGCCTCAGTAATGTAAGTCCCTTCTTTAGTCGTCTTCAAATAATTTTTGAAGGCCTGAGCCGTACCAGTGGCTACGGTATTTTCCCATAACTCTTCTTCATTTTCCCAAAAATCGTTGGCTTCTAAGTTGCTTTTACCTTTTGATTTTTCTGAATTTTTAAGCTTAGCCTTAAGCGAAATGACTTCTGCCAGCATTTCTTTTTGTGAAGCTACGCTCTCTTCGTACCGCTTTTTTTGGTTTTGTAAATCGGTTTTGCTTTGTTCAATGCTTTCCTCAAGTTGCGTTTTTATTTCTTGATGCTGTTTTTTTAAATCCTCTATCTCCTTTTCTTTTGCCGCTTTTTGCTCTTGTGCCTGCTTTTGCATAAGTGCATCTTTCTCGGCTAAGAATTTCTCTGAGAGCTCTTTCTCTTTTTCAACCAAAACCCTCAATTCTTCAAGTTCTGCCTCTACCTTATGTTTTTCATCAAGTAGCATTTTTTCTGCTTCTTTATGTTCTTTCTCGATTTTACCGATTTTTTGCTCGAGCTGTACCCTTTCTTTTTTAATCCTATTTATCTCGCTTGTCTTATTTTTGATTTTTTCTGATGCTTTTATGGCATCGCCCTCCAGCTTATTGATTTTCTTTTTTAGTAGTACTTCGTTTTTATTAAACTCCTCAATAGTTCTATGCTGCTCACATTTTTTTTCTTGGGCACTTTCTAGTTCTCTCTTTTCGCTTTTTAAATCATTTTTAAGGTTGATGATGAGCTTGTCCTTGTCTGTAATATTTTTATCGAGTCCAGTAATTTTATCATTCAATACCTTATTGTCTTTTTCTAGATTTTTAACTGAAAGGTTTGCCTTTTTAATAGATTGCTTTTCTTGAGCCAATGCTTTTTCAAGATCAGTCAGTTTTTGCTTGTTTTGATCAAGCTCTTTCTGAATCGCCGACTTCTCCTGCTTTAACTGTTGAGATTCTCGTGTGAATTTTTCTTTTGTGGTGGCTAGTTCTTTTTCCTTCT
>Ga0207419_1001268_pt1 | contig 19534 bp, 26 predicted proteins | sample ElkSloMetagenome_4_FD_184723 | JGI IMG/M metagenome (GOLD analysis project Ga0207419, IMG submission 184723) | Hot spring microbial communities from Elkhorn Slough, Monterey Bay, USA - MD2A (version 2) | ecosystem: Environmental > Aquatic > Marine > Intertidal zone > Estuary: Microbial mat ...
ATTTTGTCAAAAGAGGTTCTACAAATTTCCTAAGTGCTTTTGCCTTAGCAACAGTTGTGGTAATTCTTTTGTGTTTAATTAGAGAAGAAGCCATATTAGATAACATAGCCTTTCTGTGCGAAGCTGTTCTGCTTAAATGATTTATTTTTTTACCGTGTCTCATGAATTTCTAAAATTTAAATCGAGGCCGTCCACGAAAAGTCACAGCTCTATTTAATCCTCATCAAGTTTATATTTTGAAACATCCATTCCGAATGTGAGATTTTTCTCAGCAATAAGTTGCTCTAGTTCTGTTAGCGACTTCTTACCAAAATTTCTAAATTTCATCATATCAGAAATCTCTAAGCTGGCCAAATCCCCTAATGTTTTTACATCAGCAGCCTTCAAGCAATTATATGCTCTTACTGATAAATCAAGATCTGATAGCGGAGTCTTCAATAATTTACGCATGTGCAAGAACTCCTCGTCAATAGGCTCTTCTTCTGGTTTACTATCAGGCTGGAAGGTCATTGTTTGATCAGAGAATAACATAAAGTGCTGTATCAGAATGTTAGCAGCGCCTTTTAATGCATCTTCAGGATGTATAGAACCATCGGTTTCAATATCCAAAAGCAATTTCTCATAGTCAGTTTTTTGCTCAACCCTTGTATTCTCAACGCTAAACTTTACATTTTTTATCGGCGTAAAAATAGCATCGATTGGAATGTATCCAAATACTTGTTCTGCAGGTTGATTCTCCTCAGCCGGCACATATCCCCTACCTTTTTCAACAGTTAGTTCAACCTGAAAAGTTATAGAAGGGTCAATATGACAAACAACAAAATCGGGATTTAAGATTTTGTAATCTGTTGTAAATTCTCCTATGTCACCAGCAGTAAACTTTTCTTTTCCAGTGATGCTAATATTAATTTTATTGTTAGGACTTTCTGATGTTTTCTTGAATCTAACCATTTTTAGATTCAGGATAATTTCCGTTACATCTTCTACAACTCCTTCAATTGAGGAGAATTCGTGGAGGATGTCTGGGAATTTAACCCCAACTATAGCATAACCTTCTAGCGAAGACAATAATATTCTTCTCAATGCATTTCCTACTGTTACACCATAACCTCTTTCTAGTGGCTTGAACTCGAACAGGCCGTGAAAATCATCGGCTTTATCCATTACCACTTTATCTGGCATTTGAAATGCTAAAATTGACATAAGTCTAAATATTTACAGATGTTGAAAAAATATGTTGAATTATTATTTAGAGTACAATTCAACAATGAGTTGTTCTTTTATATTTTCTGGTATTTCCTCTCTTTCTGGCATATTCAAAAATTTACCAGCTAAGCGAGTACCATCCCACTCAAGCCAATTATATTTTGATATTTGCCTTCCGGAAACACTTTCTTTTATTACTGAAAGTGATTGAGATTTAAGCCTCACACTAACAATATCGCCAGGTTTTAGAGTATAAGAAGGAATATTTACAGTCTCGCCGTTTACTGTGATGTGCTTATGCGATACCAATTGTCTAGCTCCAGCTCTAGTAGGTGCAAGACCTAATCTATATACAGTATTGTCTAATCTGGCTTCTAAAGATTGTAACAAATTAGTACCAGTAATACCTTGCTTACTTGCAGCTTTTTCAAATGTATTTCTAAATTGTTTCTCTAGTAGTCCATAAGTATTTTTAGCTTTTTGCTTTTCGGCAAGCTGCACTGCATACTCAGACTTTTTCCTTCTCCTCCCTTTACCATGTTGGCCCGGGGGATATGGTTTTTTCTTTAATTCTTTACAAGGACCAAAAATTGGGTCGTTAAACTTTCTAGCAATCTTGGACTTTGGACCTATATATCTAGCCATTACAAATAAATATTTAAAACTTTCGAATTAAACCCTTCTTCTTTTCGGAGGTCTACAACCGTTGTGAGGAAGCGGAGTTACATCTTTAATAGTGGAGACTTCTATACCTGAATTCTGAATGGTTCTAATAGCAGACTCTCTACCTGCACCAGGACCTTTAACAAATACCTCTACTTTTCTTAGACCTAAATCGTACGCCACTTTTGCACAATCTTGTGCTGCCATTTGAGCGGCATATGGTGTATTTTTCTTAGATCCTCTAAACCCCATTTTTCCTGCAGAAGACCAAGAAATTACCTGACCTTCTTTATTAGTGATAGAAATTATGATATTGTTAAAGGATGCTTTTATGTGAGCCTCACCAAGAGACTCAACTACTACCACTCTTTTTTTAGCTTTGTCTTTTCTTTTCTGCGCCATGTTTCAAATATTACTTAGTAGCTTTTTTCTTATTTGCAACTGTTTTCCTCTTACCTTTCCTTGTTCTAGAGTTATTTTTAGTTCTCTGTCCTCGTACAGGTAAACCTCTCCTATGCCTTAAACCCCTGTAACAGCCAATATCCATCAATCTTTTTATATTGAGCTGCACCTCTGATTTAAGTTCACCTTCTATCTTATATTCATTAGTTATGATATCCCTAACTTTATTGGAATCGTCGTCACTCCAATCTTGTACTTTCTTGTCCTCAGAGATTCCAGATCTCAAAAGAATAGACCTAGCTGAAGAATAGCTGATACCATATATATAGGTAAGTGCTATAATTCCTCTTTTATTATCAGGTATGTCAACTCCAGAAATACGTGCCATTGCTTATATCTTTATTAAAGTAATTAACCTTGTCTTTGCTTAAACCTAGGGTTCTTTTTGTTGATTACATAAAGCTTACCCTTTCTTCTAATTATTTTGCAATCTGAACTTCTTTTCTTGATTGATGCTCTTACTTTCATAGTAATTTTATTTATATCGATATACAATTCTACCTTTGGTTAAATCATAAGGTGTCATCTCTAGTTTAACCTTATCTCCAGGTAGTATTCTAATGTAATTCATTCTCATTTTGCCTGAAATGTGAGCTAAAATAGTGTGGCCATTTTCTAACTTTACTCTAAAGCGAGCGTTTGATAATGCTTCTACTATTGTTCCATCCAGCTCTATGTTATCTTGTTTAGGCATATTGCTTATCTAAAACTTTTTCAATGTATTCAAATGTAGTTAATATGTCGGGCTTACCGTCTTTAAAAGCTACTGTATGCTCATAGTGAGCAGAAGGCTTTCTATCTTTTGTTCTAATCGTCCAACCATCTCTTTCTTGAACAATATTTTTGGCTCCTAAATTAATCATAGGCTCTATTGCTATAACCAACCCATTTTCAATTTTTGTTCCTCTACCTCTTTTGCCAAAGTTAGGAACATCCGGTTTTTCATGTAGATTTTTACCTACTCCATGTCCAACCAACTCTCTCACTACTGAAAAACCTTTTTTCTCTACAAAAGACTGAACTGCAAATGATATATCTCCAATTCTAGAGGTCGGTTTCATAGATGAAATTGCCTCATATAAAGACTCCTTAGTGGTTGCAAGTAGATTTTTTATATCTTGCCCAATTTCACCAATTGCATAAGTGTAGGCACTATCTGCGTGAAAACCGTTTCTAAACACTCCACAATCGATAGAAACTATATCTCCCTCTTTAAGTTCATATTCACTAGGTATACCGTGCACGACTACCTCATTAACAGATATACATAATGATGCTGGAAAACCATTGTAATTTAAAAAAGATGGTACCGCATTGTGGTCTTTAATGTACTCTTCAGCAATCTTATCTAATTGCTTAGTGGTAATACCTGCCTTTAATGCCTTCGCTACCTCTGCATGTGTCCTTCCTAACAAATCACCATTGTCTCTAATGGTTTCTATATCGTCTATAGTCTTATAATAAATCATTATCTATATAGCTGGTACATTCTGAGAAGACCTACCTTTCAGTTTACCAGACTTCATCATTCCTTCATAATGGCGCATCAATAGATAGCTTTCGATTTGCTGTAAGGTATCTAAAATTACTCCCACCATAATTATTAGGGAAGTTCCGCCATAAAATTGAGAAAAGTTTATACTTACACCTGCCGCGTTTGCAAAAGCTGGCAAAACTGCCACTATAGCTAAAAATAAAGCTCCAGGCAAAGTTATTCTATCAAGGACTGCACTAATATAATCTGAAGTAGGTTCTCCAGGTTTCACACCTGGTATGAAAGCATTATTCCGTTTCATATCATCAGCCATTTGCTTTGGATTTATGGTAATGGCCGTATAGAAGAATGTAAATAATATAATCAGTATCGCAAACGTAACATTATACTCTACTGAAGTAAATGTTGCAAAAGTTTGAGATATGTATCTTGCTGTATCACTTTGATCAGCCCACAAAGAAGCTACTAAAGAAGGTAAGAACATGAGCGACTGAGCAAAAATAATTGGCATTACATTCGCGGAGTTTACCTTCAGTGGAATATAAGAACGCTGACTTTTACCGGGTTGTCTCTTAGCTCCCCCCACTACCTGACGGGCATACTGTACGGGTATTCGTCTAATAGCAGTTGTCAACAATACCACACTCATTACAATAAAGAAAAGTGCCAAAAACTCTAGTACCAACAGCAATAAACCTCCTGTACCCTTCTCACCAACTTCTTGAACAATAGCAAGAGGAAAACTAGAAATAATACCTATCATGATAAGCATAGAAATGCCGTTTCCTATACCTTTCTCTGTTATCCTTTCGCCTAACCACATACAAAATATAGTACCCGCAGTTAGAATAATCATTGATGAGAAAACAAAAAACGACCGCTCAATCATTATAGCCTCAGCCGGTATCGTAGCGGCTAAATAACCTGATGCCTGAGCCAGTGTGATAACTATAGTTAGGACACGAGTAATTTGATTAATCTTTTTCCTGCCAGACTCTCCCTCTTTCTGCATTTTCTGAAAATAGGGAACCGCCACTGAAAGTAACTGAATCACAATTGAAGCAGAGATGTATGGCATAATACCTAAAGCAAATATGGAAGCACGACTAAAGGCTCCACCCAAAAATGTATTAATCATACCAAAAAAGTTATTGGTAGTTTGATTTAACAAATCTGGGTTTACTCCAGGAAGAACTATAAAAGAGCCAAGTCTAAAAACCACAAGAAAACCTATGGTATATAGGATTCTTGTTCTTAGCTCTTCAATAGAGAAAATATTTCTTATGGTATTAAAGAAACGCTTCATAATTATATAATGATTGCTTTACCTCCAGCAGTCTCTATAGCAGACTTTGCCGATGCTGAAAATGCATGAGCTTCTACTTCTAACTTGAGAGTAAGCTCACCTTTATTAAGTATTTTTATCCTATCTTTCTTAGATGCGATACCGTAATTGGGATAATCACTTAGTGCAAAGCTAGTAATATTATTTTTTTCAGCAATGGCTTGTAAAGATTGAACGTTAATAGGCTTATACTCAACCCTATTAGGGTTTTTAAAACCAAACTTTGGAACCCTTCTTTGCAAAGGCATCTGTCCGCCTTCAAAACCTTCTTTTTTGCTATAACCAGACCTTGATTTTGCACCTTTGTGTCCTCTAGTACTTGTTCCGCCTTTTCCTGACCCTTGGCCTCTGCCTATCCTTTTCTTTTTTTTAGTTGAACCTTGTGCAGGCCTTAAACTGTGAAGTTTCATAACAGAAATTTTTATATCTCTTCTACACTTACTAAGTGGCTTACTTTATTTATCATACCTTGGATTTGAGGAGTTAACTCAAATTCTCTCGATCTGTTTATTTTCCCTAAGCCCAAAGACTGTATCGTCAGTTTTTGTTTCTGTGGCTTTTTAATAGTACTTCTTACTTGTGTTACTCTTACTTTAGTCATAATAACTTAGAATTAGCCATTGAAAACTTTCTCTAATTTAACCCCTCTTTGCTGAGCCACTGAATAAGGATCTCTCATTTTTAAGAGTGCGTCAAAAGTAGCTTTAACAACATTATGAGGATTTGAAGAACCCTTAGACTTTGCCAGTACATCGTGGATACCTGCAGACTCTAGAACCGCCCTCATTGCACCACCAGCTATTACTCCAGTACCAGGTGCCGCCGGTTTCAAAAGTACCAGTCCACCGCTGTACTTACCAATCATTTGATGAGGGATTGTACCTTTCAATACAGGTACTTTTATAAGATTTTTCTTGGCATCGTCTATTCCTTTTGTAATTGCATCAGTTACCTCGTTGGCTTTTCCTAGTCCATAACCCACAACACCATCTCCATTTCCAACAACCACGATAGCAGAAAAGCTAAACCTCCTACCTCCTTTTACCACTTTGGCTACTCTTTTAATTGCAACTACCTTTTCAGTAAGTTCAATATCGCTTGCCTTTAATTTTCTAATGTTACCTTGATTAGACATAATGCTTTAATTAAAATTTTAAACCGCCCTCTCTTGCACCTTCTGCTAAAGCTTTAACTTTTCCATGGTAAAGATACCCATTTCTATCGAAAACAATTTGCTCTATACCTTTCTCCTTTGCCTTCTTGGCAATCAGCTTACCTAACTCTGTAGATAAGGTTGCATTTACACTTTTCTTATCAGCATCAATCTCTTTGGTTGAAGCTGAAAGTAAAGTTGAAGATTTTACATCATCTATAATTTGCGCATAAAGGGTTGTATTACTCTTAAAGACAGATAATCTTGGTTTAGATGCAGAACCCTTTATCTTCTTTCTTATGCGATACTTAATCTTTGCCCTTCTATTTTTTTTATTGAAAGCCATAATTCTATATTATTTAGCTGCACTTTTACCTGCTTTTTTACGAACTTGCTCACCTAAGAATCTAATACCTTTTCCTTTGTAAGGTTCAACTTTTCTTAGTTTCTTAATCTCTGCTGCAACGTGACCGATAAGCTGCTTATCAATACCTTCTAGAGTAACCACAGGATTTTTACCTTTGGCTGTTTCTGCTGAAACAGATATTTCGCTTGGTACCGCAAAGTAAACATTATGAGAATATCCGAGATTCAATTCCAAGATATTTCCTGATGCTACTGCTTTAAATCCAACACCAACCAACTCTAGTTGTTTTTTGTATCCTTCGGTTACACCTATAATCATGTTGTTAATGAGAGACCTGTACAGACCGTGCATTGCCTTAAACTTCTTCTGCTCAGAGGGTCGCTCAAGCTTTACCTCACCATCCTCGACTTTAACAGTAATGTCAGGATTTATATCTTGAGTAATAGTCCCTTTCGGTCCCTTTACCTCAACTACATCACCATTTACACTAACACTTACACCGGAAGGTATCGCAATCGGAGATTTTCCTATTCTTGACATCTTTCTATCTTTATAATTTTCTCAATTGGCAAAATCAGTAGATGTAGCAGAGCACTTCTCCTCCGACTTTTAAAGATCTTGCCTCCTTATCAGTTATAACACCTTTGGAAGTCGACAAAATAGCTACCCCTAGACCATTTAATACCCTAGGTAAAGAATTAGCTTTTGCATACTTTCTCAAACCTGGTCGGCTTACTCTTTCGAGATGAATCATAGCAGGTAACTTAGTAGATGGATTATACTTTAAAGCCACCTTAATTTTACCTTGCGCTGTTGAGTCATCAAACTTGTAGCCTTGTATGTATCCTTTGTCAAAAAGGACTTTGGTGATTTCTTTCTTTAGGTTAGAAGCAGGAATCTCAACGACTCTACGGTTAGCACTTAATGCGTTTCTCAACCGTGTCAAATAATCAGCTATTGGATCTGTCATTACTATTATTAATTTACAGCTATGAGCTAAATTATACCATTATTACCAGCTAGCTTTCTTTACACCTGGTATTTTACCTTGAGAGGCCAACTCCCTAAAAACTACCCTAGATATCCCAAACCTACGCATGTAGCCTTTTGGTCTACCAGTAATCAAACACCTATTATGCAATCTTACTTTTGAAGAGTTTCTCGGTAACTTATCAAGCGCTTCATAATCTCCTTTCGCCTTGAGCTCTTCTCTTTTAGCAGCATATTTGGCTACAAGTGCCTGTCTTTTTCTTTCTCTAGCTTTTACTGATTCTCTAGCCATACTTTTTATTTTTGATTCATAAATGGCATACCAAACATCTTAAGCAACTCTAGACATTCCTCATCAGTTTCTGCCGACGTTACAAATGTGATATCCATTCCAGATATTTTCTTTACTTTATCAATAGAAATTTCGGGAAAAATAATCTGCTCTTTAACACCTAAGGTGTAATTCCCCCTACCGTCAAAGCTCTTATCGCTTATCCCTTTGAAGTCTCTTACTCTAGGTAATGATACAGAAACCAACCTGTCCAAAAACTCATACATACGGTAGCCCCTTAGCGTAACTTTAGCACCTATGGGCATCCCTTCTCTCAATTTAAAGTTTGAGACTGACTTCTTAGCATAGGTAGGAACGGCCTTTTGACCAGTGATTACTGTCAATTCTTCTATTCCTATATCAATCAATTTCTTATCTGCCACTGCCTCTCCAATTCCTTTGTTGATAGAAATTTTCTCAAGTTTTGGTACTTGCATTATAGACTTGTATGAAAATTTCTGCCTTAAGGCAGGCACGATTTGTTCTAAATATTGCTTTTTTAACCTTGGTGCTGACATGATCAATCAATAAATTGTCCTGTTTTCTTAGAATATCTTTTCAACTTTCCAGAGTCATCCCTCTTTCTTCCGGTTTTTGTCCTCTCTCCTGTTTTTGGGTCGACCAACATCAAGTTACTTACATGTATACCTGCTTCAGTTTTTTCAACTCCCCCCTCTGGACTCTCTGCTGAAGGCTTAATATGCTTTGTAACCATGTTAAGACCCTCAACAATAGCCCTGTTTTTCTCTCTGAGCATCTCTAGCACTACACCTGACTGTCCCTTGTGATTGCCAGAGATTACCTCAACTTTATCTCCTTTCTTAATGTGGAATTTCCTTATTTTATTAATTTTCTTCATAATCAAAGAACTTCTGGCGCTAAAGAAACGATTTTCATAAATTGCTTTTCCCTTAATTCTCTTGCTACTGGACCGAAAATCCTAGTACCTCTTGGCTCGTCATTGTTATTAAGCAAAACAGCAGCATTATCTTCGAACCTTATGTAAGAACCATCTTTTCTTCTGACCTCTTTCTTTGTTCTTACTATAACTGCCCTAGAGATTGTGCCCTTTTTCAAATTACTTGAAGATATCGCGGACTTAACCGTTACAACTATCTTGTCACCAACAGAAGCATATCTTTTTCTAGTACCACCGAGTACTCGTATACAAAGAACTTCTTTAGCCCCACTATTGTCGGCAACATTTAATCTTGATTCTTGCTGTATCATTTATCTAATTAAAAAGCTTGTCAAACGTAAATTAATAGTGCAGACTATTTAGCCCTTTCTAAAATCTCCACAAGTCTCCATCTTTTCTTCTTGCTAAGCGGTCTTGTCTCCATAATCCTTACCCTATCGCCAATGTTGCAGTCATTCTTATCGTCATGAGCCATAAACTTAGTAGTCTTCTTCATGAACTTACCATAAATAGGATGCTTTACCTTTCTTTCTACCGCAACTACTATAGAAGACTGCATTTTGTTGCTGGTAACTATACCTGTTCTTTCTTTTCTAGAATTTCTTTCCATAACCTTGAAATTGAGGCAGCGATTACTTGCTGGCTTTTTCTACAATCTCTTTTACTTTAGATAGTTTAATTTGCGAGTCGAAGGTGCTTTCCTGAAAGAATGTCCTTACATTATAATTGGTCAACTCTCCTGATTTTACCTTCTCAATAATACTATCAATCGTTCTCGCGTGCAATTCAGTCTTTAATTTTGCAATCAACTTCCTCAAATCTTTTATCTGAGCAGGATTTTCTATCGGAGAAATAGAATGAGCAAATTTTAAAGATTGCATACTTTTCTGAGACGTTGCGATTTTATCTTTTAACTCTTCTACAGACAGAGCCTTGATTTCAGCGTTCTTCATAATTTAAAATTGATAATCTCTCCTTACTACCATTTTAGTTTTTACAGGTAACTTCTGAGCCGCTAGCCTCAATGATTCCTTTGCCAACTCATACCCAACACCGTCAGACTCGAACAGAACTGTACCGGGCTTTACTCTGGCCACCCAATATTCAGGCGAACCCTTGCCCTTACCCATTCTAACTTCTGCTGGCTTTTTCGTAACAGGCTTATCAGGAAATATCCTAATCCATACCTGACCTTCCCTTTTCATTGCACGAGTAATGGCTATCCTGGCAGCTTCTATCTGCCTAGAAGTAATCCAGCCCGCTTCAAGAGATTTGATACCAAAACTACCGAATGATATCTCACCGCCTCTTCTAGCCAAACCTCTCACCCTACCTTTCTGCTGTTTTCTGTATTTCGTTCTTTTTGGTTGTAACATAATGTTATTATTAAAAGCAGATACGGCGCATCTAACGCTATATGACCAATAAGTAATAAATCAATTTTCTCGAGACTTACATCTATGTTTTATGATAGATGCAGTATCTCCTGAAATGGAATGCAAAGATAAATAACTATATATCTATTGCAAATTTTACTGTAAATATTTTGTAGTACTACACCAAAGAAGCACTCGTGAGCAATTCACTAAGCTTTTCGCAGGCAAAATCTATTTCTTCTAGTTGATTATACTTACTAAATGAAAACCTTATGGTGGCCCTTTCTGTAGGATTGTACTGGTTTAGTGCCGAAATTACATGAGAGCCGGCCTGAGCACCACTTGAACAGGCACTTCCTCCAGAAACTGATATACCTGCCAAATCGAGACTGAAAAGCAACATGCCGTTGGCTTCAGATGGCGGCAAACTTACGTTTAAAACCGTGTATAAACTATTGCCCAAATCTGAAGAGTTTCCGTTGAACTTTACATCAGCAATCCTTTTTGATAAGTTCTCGACCATCCTACGTTTTAAGCTTAGAATGTGCTTTTTGTGGGATTCCATATCTCTAATGGCAATTTCCAATCCTTTTGCAAGGCCGATAATGCCTGATACGTTTTCTGTGCCACCACGCATTTCCCGCTCTTGATTGCCTCCTGTAATAAATGGCTTTAACTTACTATTCTTATTTACATACATGAAGCCAACCCCTTTAGGCCCATGAAACTTATGAGCAGAAGCCGCTAGGAAATCAATATCTAAATCTTTGAGGTCAATATTAAAATGCCCTACTGTCTGCACGGTATCTGAATGAAATAAGGCAGCATGTGCCTTACAAATATCTGATACCCTTTCGATATCAAGCAAATTGCCTATTTCATTATTTCCATGCATTAAGCTTACCAAGATGTCTTCCCCATGTGCGAGCATCTCTTCTAGCTGATCTAGGTTCAGGTTCCCATTTTCGTCAAAATCTAAATAAGTTACCTTTACCAATCCTTCTTGCTCGAGCTCTTGCACAGTATGCAACACAGCATGATGTTCTAATTTGCTAGTAACAATCTGCTTTACTTTTTTTGAAGCCACTAAAGTTCTTAAAACTGTATTGTCTGATTCTGTGCCACCCGAGGTAAATATGATTTCTGAAGGATGCGCATTTAACAAACCTGCCACTTGTTTTCTTGCCTTTTCTATAGCAGCTTTTACCTCGCGGCCATGCGCATGCGTAGAAGAAGGATTGCCATAAAACCTTTCAAGGTAAGGTAGCATGACCTCCAATACCTTGGGGTCGAGTTGGGTCGTAGCGGCATTATCTAGATAGACGTTCATGATTTGGATGTTTGTAATTTTTTTACAAAACTAATAAAAGAGTTTATTAAACTTAGATAAAGAGCCAGCTGAAGTACATTTTAAACCGATACTTGTTCTACGCATAAATTCTATTACTCAGCATCCAACTTCCACTGCTTTTCGTTGACCTTATCCTTTACAATATCTAATGTCTCTGAAACAACGCCAAGAGCCAGTTCATTAAACTTTTCATCATTGGCAGTGTGTAACAAACCGTCGAATACCAAAGAGGCGATTTCCTCTACTGCTTTATCTCTATGGTTGGCCACGTCTTCTACCGCTTCATTAATTACATTAAATACAATGTCGCTTACTAGTTTTTCTACCCTATCAGCTACATAGCTGCCAAGTATAGGCACTAACTCTAGAGTCATCACTTCTTTATTTTTCTCCATGGCCCGCACCATTAATTGATCGATGTATTTTCTGATATCTTCCCTATGCAATTGATAGGTATTGCTCAAGGCCACGTCGACCCGTTCTGAAATCCAATGGGTAATTTCTTCTTTTTGAGGTACCAAAACGTCTTCTACGATTTTGTTTGAGACGGGGCTTCCTTTTTCAAATTCTGTTTTTACGCCATCTATAACATTGACCACTACCCGATCTGACACTTCCTCTAAGAAGACCTTATAATAGAACTTTATTTGCTTAAAAATCCAAGTGTTGGTCAGGTTGATCACTCCCATGCGCTCTAAGCGATAGACCATAGAAAAGACCCGAAGTACCCTTAAAAACCTAAATCCTCCTAAAGGGATACAGCCTAATACATCATACCAATGTATAAATGGATAAAATATCCAACTATGGTAGGTTTTTCTGTAAATAGCCAAAGCCCATCTAAAAAGCAGTTCTGCTATAAAGATGCTCACAAACACAAGATCTATCAGAATAAAGTTCTCGTGTATAGCCTGATCATACCAAGCAAAAAACACAGGAGCCACCTCAAAATAAAAATCTCTAATGATTTGGTAGGAGTAAGTCCACTCAAAAAGTATTAGAAATAAATTGGCCGACACCAAAGCCAACATAATAACATCAATCGCAAAAAACTCTAAATCATGGCTTTTTTTCAGTTTGTCTAAGTTGAATAGCTTCTTCTGATTCATCTAAAAGTATTTTTTGTTTTGCTGACAAGTATAACCAATATACCGACTCATTGCGCCCCAGATACTGAGCATTGAACCAAGCAGCCTCCCTAAGCTTTGTAACACTTGGGCTGTTGGCCACATTATTTTGATCTTCAACTCGATCTTTTACAATATATCTTAGTGTAAAATATGGAATATTGGCAAAGAAGAGAAAAACAAATAGCAAATGGTATTTATACTTATAGTTGAGTGCTGAAAAATACTGTATGAAAACGATGCTGATGATAAACAAAGAAGGTACGGCCGCACGCATTAAAAAGTCATTAAAGTAACCGACTACATAAAAAGGAATAACAAACAGAACAGCAATTGCCGCCCACCAAATCAGCTTCCAATCTTGATTTTTTACAAAGCGGTAACTTAACCAAGCATAAATACCAAACTCTATCATCAAAAAGACGAATATTTTCGGCAGCCAAGATTTACCCGGAATGGCTTCCCAAATCCATCCGCTTTCTGCTATGCTGTAATGCGCTTGAAAGAAGAAAGCTACCAATACAGTAAGCGATAAAGCGCCGAGCAAATTCTGAAAACTGATAAATGATAGAAATCCCTTTTTAAATAAAAGCATCAATAAAATAATGGTCAATCCTATAGAATTAAACACAGACCAAATAAAAGTGAGCGATACAATAAAGGCCGCACTCTTTAAGGATTTTAATTGAGAGAATTGATGAAAAATCAAAGCGGCTGCCAGCCAGCCTCCCAACACGTGCTGCGGGCACCAAGTCATACTGACTATAGGTGCATAAAACTGTAGCATATTGTTGTGCACCACGGCTTCTGCTGCAATTTCTTCCCTAAAAACATGAAAGGGTATCAAATCTCCTAATAAAACCCACTTTACAGGAATCTTAAATAACGCATATAAAAAGTCTTGTCCGCCAAAAAATAAGAATATGAGCATGGCGATTAAAGGTAGATTTTTTCCTTTCCAAAGCAGTACCCATCTTAGCACCGAGTAAACTCCAAAAAAAGTCCACAAAAACATTAAAGCATCTGCCCAAGCAATGCCCACTAATTTTGCCAGCAAAGCCACAGGCAAATAGTAAGCAAGATAATAATTGAGATGTACAGCGCTTTCGACCAAAAAATTCTCTTGATAGACAACCGGCCAAGGCTGCACAATTAAGTCTCGCAAAACTCCATAATGCTTGTCCTGATCACCTTGGAAAGTAAAGCCGCCAATGCCAGAAACAGCACAGACCACTACGGCAACCGCAACAACCAATAAATGAACCCGAAAAGATAGGTTGTCCTCTTTTATGCCATTAAATTTTCTATGGAAATCTGACAAAACCAGATAGAAAGACCCCAATAGAATAAGTAAGACCACCAAGGCCAACTCCCACCTAAACCATCCTGCTACAAAAATGAGATTGGGCAGCAATAAGTAAAGCAATGAAAAGAAAGTAAGTCGATATGTGCTACTTTTTTTAAGTAAGTTTAGCTTATGTAATACGTCCATAGCTACTCTTCTTTTTTTGTAGAAAGATGTAGGAAATAAAAAGAGCGGTTATCGCCAAAATACTGCGTGTTGAACCAAGCTTCCTCAGCCAATTTATTAAGACCACCCATATCGCCGATCCGTACCCTGTCCGAGGCAAAACCATTTTGCCAGCGTTCTTTCAAAAAACCAGGGAAATGTATCGCTATAGATATGGCTTGTGGAAGCACCACGCCAGCAAAAACTAAAATCATCAAAAAATATTTGCAATGGCTTTTTATGCCCTGAAATGCTTGGTAAGCCAATAAGCTTAACAAGAACAGAGAAGGTACTACCGCCCGCATAAGCAAATCGTTCATGTTGCCCAAAACAAAAATAGGAATGAGGGACATAAATAATAGGATTGAATAAAACATAAATCTATCTATCTTACTATATGCAAAATAATATATGGCTAAAGCGATATATAAAAACTCAAATAATAAAAATACTGGCCATTTGTAGAATAATTTATCCCACTCTATATATTGCCATACAAAGCCTGAATCTGAAATGGAGTGATGTGATAGAAAGAAAGAAAGTACAAAAAAACCTAGTAAGATACCGATGCCGTTTTCCCAGCTTATCCAACTGGTAAAATTTCTATGTTTAAAAAACATGGCAGCTATTATTGGTAAAAAGCCCGCCACATTAAAAACTGACCATAGCGGCATGAGGCAAAGAATGAACAAAACATACTGCTGTCCTTTATTTTTTGTGTAGATGTAATACAGCAAGGCAGTGGCCAACCAAGCCCCAATAATGTGTTGCGGTGCCCATGATATCGCAAAAAAGTTGGTAGGATACCGCAAAATGGTATTATGAAAAACACAAACTGTAGATACTTCCTGCTCAAAAATGCTTTGGGCAATGGCCTTATCACCCAAAAAACCATTAATGTTGAGCTTGATAAAGGCATACAAATAATCTTGCCCGCCTAAAAAAAGCAAAAAACACAAAGGCCAAAAAACATGCTTGGTTTTACCCAAGACCACAAACCACAAAAAAGCCAAATAAAGCCCTAGAAAGGACCACAAAATAATCCAATTGTCTACTGAGTTGGGATGAGTTATTTTAGCCAAAGCGGCAGGCGGTAAAAAGTAGGCAAAATAATAATTTAAATGCTGGGGCCCTTCTAAACCGTGTACACTATCGTAAACAACAGGCCAATCTTTATAGACCAAATCGTATAGCATGCTGTAATGCTTAATATGGTCACCTTGAAAATGAAACCCGCCTATGCCCGAAAACCAACAAATAAAAAGGGCTGCAAAAGCAATTAATAAATGTTGTTTTACAGTAGGAATTTGTAAGTCAGTATCCAACCTAAACTTCCAAATTGATATCCAAACCAACGATGCCAAGCCAAACAATAAAACAGCCCAATAAGTCCTGAACCAAGTAGCGAAAAAAAGTAAGTTTGGTAACAAGAGATACAAAACAGTACTATTGAAGAAAATCCTATGAAAATTCTTTTTTTCCTTCATCCGATGTTTTTCAACATGAGTATCTATCGTCAATTCAGTCATGCTTCAATCTCTACTTAAATACTTGCCATAGAAAGAATCGCCCTCACCCAAATACTGCCTATGGAACCAATGCTTTTTCTCCATGTCTTTAAAAAGTGTATTGTTCTCAATCTTGGGCAGGCCTGTTTGCCATTTTAAATGATGTAAATGCGCTATCATTAAAAAAAATGAAAAAGAGCAAGTAGCGAGAAATAAAACAAGCAAGTGTTTTTTAAAGCGATGACTCATGCTCTTATAAAAAGCGACAGTAGCCAACACAAATACAAAATGCAAAGGCATTGAAGCCCGCATGAGCAAATCATTGTATAAACCGAGTACATACCAAGACAAGCCAAATAAGCTCAAGTTACAGAGCATCCACAGCCTAAAAATTGAATGTTTTTTTAGAGGGATGAACATCAACAAGACATAAATGCCGAATTCAAAGACTATAAAGCTAAGCAGTCTAACAAACCAGTACTTTGAAGGATTATGTTGCCAAATCCAACCCTGTTCACTAATGGGTAAATGAGACTGAAAATAAATGAAAACCAAGAGGCCTAAAGGCACGCCCAACAATAGGTTGGCATTCGAAAAAACAGCTTTTCCTTTTTGAGAAATAATACCATATACAAAAATTGGCAACAGGCCTATGGTGCCTAAAATAGACCAAAGGGCACTTAAAGACAAAACCAAAACACTTAGCGAATTATCTTTTTTATAAATGCTGTTTACCATTAAAGCAGTAGCCAACCATGCACCTAAAGCTTGCTGTGGCACAAATGTAAAATCAAAAGCTGCTGAAAATTTTCTCAGAGTAAAGTCATAATAAGACATTTGCCACATGAGCTCTTTTAAGAGGTCTCTACTACCTTCTACATCAAATGCAGCATGAAAAGCATGTTTGCACAAGGTAAAAATAGTATCCTGCCCATCTAGCAAAAAGAAAATGACCAATGGCAACAGTATGCTTTTCTTACTTTTAGTCAACCTCACAAGCCAGCACAAAACAAGATACAGTCCCAAAACTGATTCAAAAAATAGAAATACCAAAGCTGCTTGCAGGCCCAGTATTTTGCCAAGTAGCGCCGCAGGCAGGTACCAAGCAAAGTAATAAACCAAGTACAGCTTTTCGCCTTTATCTATAATACTAACCGGCCAAGGACTTTCTACTAAAATCTTTAGAATAGCATGATGCTTGGGCAAATCGCCCTGCGGCAAAAACAAACCAACACCTGTAAGCAGGCAGGCCAAGAAAGCAATGAGTAAAAGCCATAAGTTGGCTTTATCACTAAAAAAGTCATTGACCCAATGCCTTATATCTAGATTAAAGTTTACGGCCTTTAATTGCTTATAAACCACCAATACAAATAGAATGAAAACAGCACTCGCAATCCATCCTTTAAACCAAAAAAGTACAAAAATCAAGTTGGGCAATAGCAGATATGCTACTGAAAATAGTACCAAAGGTTCCGCACGAGCCGTCTGTTTACTATCCCTTATTTCCAATAACTTATTCATGGCTTTTTGGCTAGATACTTATAAAAAAAGGAATCCACTTTACCGAAATACTGAGTATTGAACCAAGCTTGCTTATTGATGAGCGTAAGCGTTTCGGCTTGGGCTACAGAAGGGCCATAGCGCTTTTTTACACGATGCGACCCATTGAAATAATAGCGAAAACAACATAGCATCACAATAAAAACTAAAGCGTATTTCAACTTAAGGCTTATGTTAGCTTGCATTGCCTTGGCCACTAAAAAAATGAGTGAATACCAAGCAGGACCCGTAGCCCGCATGGCAAAGTCTGCATTTTTACCAATAAAAATAAGCGGGAAAATCGCTAGAACTATCACTGCCAAAAACAGTAAGTATTTGTAATCTTGTTCAGCCCTAATGAGAAAAAAGACCAACAGAGAAATTATTCCGAATTTAACCAAAATGAAGATAGGGTATTTTACAAAGAAGTTGATATGTGGCAGGGCTTCCCATATCGATTTAATTGGCTGGGGCAAATGTGCTAGGTAATAGCTTGAAAACAGCAAGCAAAGTAATATGCCTAAAACATTGGCAATAGAAAATATTGATGAGGTGTTTTTAATCAATATCAGTAAAACCAAGGGCAACAAACCAAGGGCAACAAACGGAGACCATAATAAAGTCAATCCCAAGGTGAGTATGCTGGCGTCAGATTTAGTTGGATGTAAAAGATTTTGAAGTAATAGTGGAGTGGCTAATAACATGGGCAAGGTATGCTGAGGTGCCCATTCGTATTGGGTCAAAAAAGTTGCATAGCTCGGCGTACGGTTATCAAATATAATGTCACCGGTATAAAGCTCTGAAAGAAAAAGCCCTACATTGTAATCACCTTGAATTATTCCCCTACCTAAGAATTTTAGCAAGCCATAAACATTCTCCAAATCGCCAAAAAACAACAGCAATAAAACCCACCAAAATCGTTTCAACTTGGCGATGCGCACGAACCAACAAAAACCTAGAAATAAACCTATGCTCGACCAAATGAGTACAAACAGTTCTACAAATGAGGCACTTGTAAGCTTTGCCAAAAATACTGGCGATAAGTACCAAGCCAAGTAGTAGTCTAAGAAAACAGGTTCAGAAATAAATGGGTGGTTAGTATAAGTAACTGGCCAATTTTTTAGCAGTAAATCTCTCAATACCGCATGGTGCTTTTCATAATCTACCACTTGAGGTTGAAAGTTGCCAATACCTACATACCAAGTAAGCAGCAAGGCCAAAATCGCATAAAACAATAAATGGCTTTTAGTGAATTGTACCGTTCCATTTTTCTCCATTTTATTTTGAACGGAACGGTTGATTGTATAAGAAAGGGCTATTATAAATGGGATACCTATGCAAGGTTGTAACCAAGTACCTAAAAAAATAAGATTGGGCAAGGCCAAATAAACGTAAGTGCCAACGCGCAGATACTCATGCTGTGTGCAGCTATGGCGAGTATTTCCAACATTAAAAAAAGATTGAGATGGCAAAAGATGTTTAGGGTAAATCTTTTGCTTTTGCCTCAATAAAAAAGTCTCCAACACGGCCTTAATAAGTTAAAAAAATAAATGCCTATTCTAAGACTAGGCATTTTATAAGATAACTGTACCGCAATGGGTAAATTGTAGTAAATCAATGGTTTTGTACCAATGCTAGGTCTTTAATTTCCTTCAAGTTTTTTAGCATGTCGGCCACCATACTTTTTAAATCGTAGTTGGGTTCCCAATTCCAGTCATTTCTAGCTTGGGCATCGTCAATGACTTCTGGCCAAGAGTCAGCAATTTTTTGCCTAAAGTCGGGCGCATATTCGGTCGTAAATGAGGGATATGATTTTTTGATTTCATTAAAAATTTCTTCAGGGCTAAAAGATATGGCCTGAATATTATATGAAGTGTGTACGCTCAGTTTTTCCTTATCTGCCTCCATTAGATCTAAAGTGGCTTTAATGGCATCGGGCATGTACATCATTGGCAAAACTGTATCTTTTGAGAGAAAGCAGGTAAATTTTTCACCTTGTACCGCTTTATGGAAAATATCCACAGCATAATCTGTAGTGCCACCACCGGGCAAACCTTGGTAACCTATTAAGCCGGGATACCTCAAACTTCTTACATCCAACCCAAACTGATCATGGTAATATTGGCACCAAAGCTCTCCTGCATGCTTGCTTATGCCATATGCCGTACTAGGCTCAATAACTGTGTTCTGAG